>ERZ772820.1256-NODE-1256-length-20458-cov-3.371857_pt1 | contig 20458 bp, 30 predicted proteins | sample MGYA00511377_ERZ772820 | MGnify/ENA primary metagenome ERZ772820 (study PRJEB29015, sample SAMEA2737684) | human gut metagenome | biome: human gut; feature: human-associated habitat; material: faeces | place: China | collected 2012 ... | reverse complement strand
TCCATCAATATTTGCCATAGATAAAGCAAAATTAATATCTCCACGACCTTCAGCATTTTTAGCTGCTACAATCATATGACAATTTGCTCTATCTTTTTCTTTTCTATCTTTTACCCAATATACTTCTGATGAATGTATATATTTAAGATGTTCACTCTCAGCAACTTTATATACTTGAAACTGGTTGCCTTGTGAACCATGTTCGCCAGAATATAAACATTTTGTTCCAAACTCATGTACTCTATCAGCGTATGCATTAATTGATTCAGCACAATCTGGGGTAGATGTATTACTAAAATCTTTATGGCAATGATAATTTTCAAGATATAAATTTTTCACATAATCTTCTGCTGAATAAGGAAATTTAAACGTTAATGTTGAAATAATTTTTTTAACTAATTCAATATCAGAAATATTAAGCCACCTCCTTAATTTCATCACATATTGCTTTTAATACAAATTTTCTACCAAAAAATCCCGAATCAAGTGTACACACAATTTCCAACTCATCATTCATCATCGAATGATCTTCCATCTCATCAAATGAACCATCAAAATTCCACTTGATAATTTGTAGATAATTATTTGGTTTTATTACAAGATGTTTATAGTCACTCATTTGACCGATTTCATATTCATCAATACCATCAATAAATACTTTTACAGGCTTAAAATTTGTACCAGATATTTTATCTATCTTCTTTATATTCTCCACAAGCTTGCGAGTAACATCCGAAATATTAATCTGAATATCTACATCTATAGAAGTGTCAGATTCCAATTCTGGAAGAGTTCCTTCTATATATAATGCAAACTTATCAATGTCAGATTTTTTTATAGTAATACCACTTGCTAATTCATGTCCATCTGCTTTTGCAAAACCACTGTCGTTACAAATTTGGCGAAAATCATCTACCCCAATTGCTCTCATTGAACCAGAAAATGTATCCTTAATGTCTTTTAGAACAAGAATAGGTTTTTGATACCTTTCCAATAACTTATTTCCAAGTAATCCACTAACACCATAAGGTGTATCTATATATGTAATAATCATCTTCTTGTCTACTTGAGTATCGCATTGTTTCAATACATCAGGTAATAATCTATCTACTTCTTTGTTTTGTTCTTCCTTGCATTTTTTTAATTCTTTCACATAAGCCAAAACCTGTTTATTTTCGTCTTCCAAAAATGCTTTCATAGCAATTTCATTTTTACCCATGCGATTACTTGCATTGACAATTGGTGCAATGCTGAATGCAATAGCGGTACTATTAAACTCAAAGCCACCAACAATTTTCTTAACTGCTAGATTATATATCTTCTCTAATCCCTTAGATACAATATATCTATTCTCCATAACAGTCATATCCATCATATCTCCAACAAGACCACATGCAGCTAAATCAACAAGTTCATCTGCATAATTTGTAAGATATTGTTTATCAAGATATTTACAAAACTTCCACACAACACCTGCACCTGATAGTTGAGTATTTTCATAATTCCTCTGGGAAGATACAAGAATTACATAATCATCATATGATTTTTTCTCTTTAATTGCATGATGATCAAGTACAATTACATCTACTCCTATTTCTTTTAATAACTTATATTGAGATATATCTTCATCCAAACTATCTACAATAATAAGTAAGTCAATGTCTTCAAATTGAGACAAATCTTGCCCAATCAAACCATGCATCTTACCCTCATCAATATAAGTTTTAATGTTTTCAGTAGAATATCTGAGATACCTTGTCATTATTGTTCCAGATGTAATTCCATCTAAATCTGTATCAAACAAGATTCCAATACACTCATTATTTACAATTGCTTTATCTACTCTTTGATATGCTTCGTCAATACGAAGTAATGAATCTAGTGGAAGCAAATCATCTTCTGTAGGAGTCAAAAAATGTTCAACGTCATTAATTCCTCTTTGACTTAAAATCGTGTCGAATACTTCATCCTCATACATTCCACGACAATCATTTAGTATTCTATAATTTGTCTTCGTCATCCCCATCTCCAATCATTGTTATTTCATTCTGCAAAATATTTTCTAAACATTCTTTTCCTAAATCAGATGGCGAAACCTTATCTTTATATCCTCGTCCAAAATAACTCCAATACCCAAGTTCTACTTCTGTGAATCTAGAATAATTCTTTACCATGTCAATGTTTCTCATGATATTCTCTAGTCCATATCCTACGTCATGCAGGAAAATTATCTTTTTGGGATTTAATTCGAATAACATTTTGACTTGTTGAATAGAAATAGATCCGCTTCCAAGAGATACACAATTTCTTATCCCATAAGAAAAGCATTGCATACAGCTCTTTTCCGCTTCAAAGATGTAGATAGTATTATCTACTAAGAATTCATAATTTTGAGAATAACCAAATAATGTTTGACTCATACTGCAAGGTACAGCATAAAAATATTTCATCTCACCATCAGCAACATCATAATTAAATCGTTCTTTGACACCCATAAGCTGCCCAAACTGATTTCTTATAGGAATAACGATACCTTGTGATTCTGTATCATACCTTATGCCAAAAATTTTTTGAGCAAGGAGTGATATATTATCAGTAAGAAATCTTGTATTCCCACAATTAACATAGCAATCTAAGATGGAATCATCGTATGTATTGACTTTAATCGTTCTTCGCTTTCTAATCTTCTCATAAAATCCTCCAAAAATTCCTTTATTATCAAAGAAATCATAGTAATCTGTAATACCTAATACGTGTTTTACTTCATTAAGTACATCTATGAATTCAACTTTTCTCTGGTCAATAATATATGAAAAAATATCTTTTCTGATATTTCTTGCATAATCAATAGTGTATAGATACTCATTGTTTTCAAGATTAATTACTATACTTTTCTTTGATGACTGCTCATCTCGCCCAAATGACATATATTTAGGACGAATTACTATGTTGCAATAGCCAAAATGTTCAAGAACATCTTTTAGCTTATCTGGGTGATTTATCAGTTCTTTCTTAATATCATTAAGCATATATCACTCCATAATTTATTATTTTATTTCTCCATGTCGAGGTCTGCACTGGCATGTCTCTCTGAAAATTGCAAAATCTCCTGAAAATTTAAGAAGATATGCAACCCCAGTATCGCTCGAATTATTACCATTACGTGTTTTTTCCACGAATAACATTCTCCAAACCGCATTCGGATCTGGTTTATATTCCTCTTCTATCCATTTATCATTAACCTTTTTAAGTCTAAATGGACGACAATAATATTTACTCTTCTCATCTAATTCTTCTGCATATACAGTCCTCATTAAGAACAAATTCTCTAATATCTCTTTAATCTGCTTAGAATTGCTCAATGCTGAAGCGTCTAAGAATAATTTACCCTTCATGTATTCAGCTAACTGAACGGAAGCAAGCATTATAAGATTATATTTTTTTGCAAGTTTATCTAACTCACGACTATCTCTTACAAGTGCCATATCTTGTCTTGTTGTTGAAAAGTCACCTTCTTGGATTTTAAATGTGTCATATAATACCGTGTCATATCCATATCTTAAAACATTCTCACGAATTTTTTTCTTAACAACTCTCATATCAGCATCATTAATAGAAATAAATTTGACTCTTCCTTTATAATTATCTCTCCAAAATTTCTGAACATCAGATAATTGTTCTCTACTCTCAGTATTGATGTCACCGGCAGCCATTTTTTTCTTAGTAAGTTTAAAATATCTATTACGCTTACCCAATAACCAAACCATGAATTTAATCTTAAATTTCTTTATGCTCTCTTCGTTGGATATGATAAGAATTTTTCTGTCATAATGCAGAAGTGCCATAAGAACTGTAATCCACCATGTAGATTTACCTGCACTAGAGAAGCCTCCCATCATAGTAAGAGTACCTTCAAGTAATCCCATTATTTGTTTTGATAAAAATGGAAAGCAATTCATTTCCTCACCATTTTTATCGTATCCTGCTATATCAAATGGAACACCATTCTCTTCTCCATCTTTACAAGACTCAATAAATTCATCATCAAAATCTATTTCTTCTTCTTCAAGAACTTTACTGCTATATCCTGTACCATAACTTGATATACGAGATTCATACCAATCCGTGACTTCTTCAGCAGTCATTTTTCTAAATAACTTTAACGGAATTACTTTCTTATCTCCTATCGTTATTTCTTGCAGAAGATTAAAACCATCCCTATACATATTCATCATAATATTCTCTCTATAAAGAATATCTATGTATGTATCAAAATTCTGAGTATTGATAATATCAATCTGATGTTGAATTGTTTCCCAACCACCTTTATCCTCAAATTTTTCAATAACTTCTTGATTCATATTAGACAGAATGGTAATTTCATCCAAAGAATAAAATCCCTTCTTTCGTAAATTTTTCAATAAAGAAAAATAAAAGAGACCATCTGCTGTGACAAAATCTTTCTGCTCAAATGTTGTATCATCAAGTAGAAGCATATCTTTGAAGAAACAACTAATGACATTACCCTCTATTTCAATCCTCCCCTTTAATAATTGAGCAGGATACTTTTCTTTCACGCCTGTAATAAACTCACTTATGTCAATCACCTACACTTTCTTCAATTTCAGATAAACTTCTACGTTTATTTCTTCTCTTATAGTTTATAATTGGCATATCTACATTCACCTCTTTAGGCTTTTCAGGTTCTTTCATCTTAAAATCAGCAATATTATTCTTCAGTATTGCAGCGAAGTATCGAATCTTTGCATATTCACTTACAAAATCTTTTTCAAGAACCTTTGTTATATACTCTTTATTCTCTGTTAGATATGCCAAAATATGTTCATAAGAATATACCTCCAATAAAAGATTTATCTCTTTGAACAGTGCAGAATTTAGAACTTTATATCCAAATATCTGATTAATGCACTCATATGTATTGTTTTTTACTTCTCTCTCGTGCAATACTTTTTGATATTCAGCTTCATTGCAATAGTAGGTGTTTTTACCACCTACTACTACCTTGAATGCTTCATTTCTATCTACCCTAGTACCACACAGTCTGCATTTTACCAGCATGTGCTATACCTCACTTAATTCATCATATCGTAGATTCTTTTTAATCCATCCTTATCAACGTCATTGAGCTTACCATACTCAGCAATTACATTCTTGACCGATGCCTTGAGTTCTGCATCCTTACACTCCTTATACATCTTACGAATAACAGTATCTAAATCATCTGGATATGTAGATGTTTCCGTTGTTTTCTCAACTGTCGTTTCAACTGGTGCATCAATATCGTCAATATCATCCTCAATCGGATCTGATTCTACTGGCTTTTCTTTCTTAATTGGGGCTGACTTCTTAGGAGCAACTTTCTTTGATTCAGATGATGTAGCATCAACACGACCATTCTTAAGTGCAGTTTCAATAGTATCAATAAATATCTGTCCCATATTTAACTGATCAAATGGAATATACTCAGGAATTGATAAATCCTTTAATCTACCACCTGCTTCTACAATCTCATTGCCACGGAAATATAATCTACGCTCTGTCTCTTTAACATAACGCTTTGTGTTATCGCCTTCACCTTTCTCTTCGATTTCTCTGTCAATAAGTCCTGTTGCGATAATATCAAAGCAATCTGCGACTGCACTCTCATAATCAGCAATAAGAGACGAACCTAATCTCTGAAAACCTTCCTCATCAAGAGAAGCCTTATCCTTAACTGTCTTTAACTTTGTATGACCAATCATCCAAGGCATAATTCCTGCATTATATAAGTCATTAAGGAACTTCTTTACAAGCTTTGCACATTCTTTCTCTCCATTTGTGTATCCACCATAAGCAGCTTTGATTGACTTAATCTTCTTTCCATTCTCAAGAATAGATAATCTGATTACCTCTGACTCTGCAATTCCAAAAAACTCTTCTGCACTATCGAAACACACCATCTCAACATTATGCTCATTGCCTTTCTCTTTAATAAGCCAATCCTTAACCTCTACTAAATCTTTCCATGTATTAGCATGAGTAGTAAAGATATTATCAATCATATTAGTACCATGCTCCATTCCACATGATACGAGCAATCCTTTTTCTGGATCTCCAAATTTTGCATTAATCATATCTGCCCACAAGCTTGTCTTACCAAACTTACGAACACCCATAATAAATCCTGTAATCTTATTAATCTCTGTTGCTGATCTCTGTAACATAGGTTTCTTCATTAATATAATTCCTCCTTATTATTATTTAATTTTGAGAGAGGGCAAAATGCCCTCATCTCTTTTAAAGTTCATCATCGTCATCTTCAAAAAGGTCTTCTGTTCCTTCTGGAAGCTCCTCTTCAAGTGGCTTAATTACCATATCATCTTCTGTATATACCGTGTCCTGTCTGCCCTTAGTGAATCCCTTTGCTGGCTTTAAGAACTGATACTCTCTAATTCTTTCACCATATACACTTCCACCAAGCTCTGCACGAATATCATCCATAGTAATAAGACCACACTTTAAATCATCCTTCTGTTCATCAGTAAGCATGTCCTCTGTAATCTCTGTCTTCTGAGCACCATTCAACATATTTACAACAGCTCCATACTCCTTGAATGTGTCATCATCAACCATAAATTTATGCTTAATTGACTCTACTCTCTTCTTGGCTTTTTCATCTGCGCCATCTGAAGGAACTGGAATTGTAATTGTAACTGGTACAGGAATATTACCCTTACGATTATTGTCATACTCCATCATGTAACCATTTACATAATACTTACCCTTCTCCTCGACACTCATATCATCTAAACTCTCAGAGTTAAATAAAATATTGATTGTTGCTGTAGATGACTCTTCTGCATCATCTGCTGCAAGATAAATACGATTAGGTACATAAGACTCATATACTCTCTCATTTTTATATGAATACTGATACTCACCATTTCCACGAATAAAGAATTTCTTATCAGAATACTCTCCACTGTTAATTACCTTTTTGATAAAATCAATAAAATCCCACTCGGAAATAAACTCATGTCTTCTCTTATTACTCTTTTCAAGTTCAGCATTTACATCAGCTTCATTCTCAAGACTAATCTCTTTTAACTCTTTATCAGTAAGACTTGTACCCTCTTTAATCTTCTCAGCAGCCTTCTCAAGTTTATATCTACGACCAGGCTTCTCAAGGTCAATAATAAACTTTTTAAACTCTGCAATCTCCGCTAATTTTGGTGAAGTAAGTCTCTCTTTAAATGGAATCTTAATTGACTCACCTTTAACTTTGTTACCATTCTCGTCTACACTGCCCTTTGTGAAACTATAGATATCACCATGTCCGTCACCAAAAGCACCTGCTGTTACTGTAAGCATATGACGATTATCACCACAAGCTACATTAAACATTAATTGTTTACGCACCCAACCAGACTCATAAGTTTTCTCGGTATCAGGATGAAACTTCTCTGTCTCCTTTGGAATACTTAACTTTCCTGTCATTTCAAAATTCATTAAATGAATCCTCCTTATAATATGTAATAAAATTTTAAATTGTTACCTATATCTAAACGCCCAAATGGACGGAACACAGAAAATAAATTTATGTAAAACCTATCTTCAACAGTGATTTTTGAGTATAAAAACCCAAGGGTATGCTGTTCTTCCACCCATATTTATATTCTCTATTCAGTTATTTATTTTTGGAAATTTTGAACTGAATTGTTCAAGACTAAGAATTTGCTTTGTTTTTCATAATGTTCAGTATTGTATTTAACATATTCTCTGTGGTTGCGAAATCTCCACCTAAACAAGAAGCAGTTGTCTTTATTTCATAAGTCCAATCGGCTTTATTACTTGTTGATTCTACTGGATAATCCATATATAATACTGTTCCTTTGGGAACAACAATATCATTGTATTTATTCTTGTAATCTTCTTTCAAAACCTTTAACCACTTTTGACAACCTTTATTATATGATTTATACTTTGCATCACTTGTATATACATGAAAATAAGGTTCAGATGGATATTCAATTCTCTTAAATTTGTTAATTACAAGTAACACTCCATCAGATATTCTATAAAGGTCTTGATAATCTGTTTCTGCTAATATCTCTATGAACATCACCTCACTTGTATATTCTCTATCAGCAAATTATTTATCACACATAACACTGCCATCAGAATTTAATCTTGGTGTTATGCCACCCATGCCTTTATACGATTCTCCATGTGAATAAATCCAATAGTGAACACCTGTATCTGGATCAACAAATTCATAAATATCGCTATTGTAAATCTTTGATGTTGTACCACTACTACTAGTTTCTGTACCTTCTGGAACATTACATCCAACTAGCGAAAACGTTAAAATTGTTGCTGTTAGAAATATCATAAGTTTCTTTTTCATCTTCTCACCTCCTCAAATTTCCAAATGAAACAGTGATTTATTGTTGCTACTTTACTTGATTGTTCTCTTGTTTAGGTTTTTTAAAATTAAAAAATCTATGTTTGTATTTATATTTTTGTTTATATGTTTCAAATTCTTTCTTTTGAGCCTCAATATATGCTATTTTTTGATTACACTCTTCCATTGTTTTTTTAGAATTATCAGTATCAACATGTTTATCTTCTACAAAATATACAATTGAGCCATCACTACTACGCATTCTTTTTTTGACAACAATAGCTTCTTTTATATCATTGAGATAAAATTTGTCACCTTTTTCCAACAAAGGAACATCAATATCGTATTCGCCAATTATTTTATCAGAAACAACTATTCCATCACGACTTGCAATGAACTTATATTTTTCGTCACTGTTAAAAAATCCCCATCCCATAAGATAATACAAATTTTCAATTACACGCTGCCGAAATATGCTTTTGACTGGCTTAATTTTATATTCTTCACTCATTTGTTTATTACCTCCATCTATATATTCTCTGTTCCAGGTTCTTCCAAGACTGCGATACTTAAAGTTCCTGTATCGCAATTTCTCCCCATTCTTGTCTTAAATCCAAGTTCATTTAATTCTTTGTCTAATTCGTATAGATCATTTTCATCTGTACTGTAAATCTTACTACCTTTACAAATCTCGACAGCTCTTACATAATTTTTGTCTCGCCAAGCCGAACTAATATATAACCATTGGTCTGTATCTACTTTAGATATTTTATTTCGTGGAACTACTGTGAATGGTTTAAGAACTTCTTCGATTTCATCTTTATGTTCTATGTAATTATCTACTGGATCTCGTATCATATTAAGACACGCCCTATGACCTCTTTTATATTCCATAATAATATTCTCCAATCTGCACCAAGAAATGTCAGTTCCTTGGATTACTCTTTCTCAATTCCAAACTTGTCTTTAATTGCTTCTAAGATATTATTTGCTGCAATTCCTCTTTTATCAAAAGAGTTAGTATCTTGCTCAGATAACATATACTTAATTTCTGCTCTTAGGTCGTATAAAACTTTTGTATACTTTTCTCTGATTTTATTTTCATCATAAGTTTCTGGTAATTTTCTATTAAGTACGATAGTTAGCCAATCACCATATACTGAAACATTTACATCATTTTTGTTATACCAACCATCATCTTCCTTTGATAATCTTCCAAATTGAACATATGGATTATTATCTGAATCTCTGTTAAGATAAATATCATATTGTATTCTTACATAATTAAAAATGGTATAAATATTATCATCACTGAAACCAAAGTCTTCAATTTCACAATCCTTATGACATCTACAATATGCTTCAGCTTTTGCTTTATCCTTGAAGACAGCTTCAATATGATAATCTGAATAATCACCTGCCGTCACAATGTAAACTTCATTCACTTATATATTCTCCTTTCGTTCCCAAGAAATCGAAATTTACTGCGACTTTTTACTTTCCAAATAATCCTCTCTCAGTATCTCATATGATTTCTTATCGTAATATTCTCCATCGTAACACTTAAATTCTTTTCTCCAGGTTCCAATAATTCTTCCATTGTATTTTTTAATCATTTTGTCATAAGACTTCTCAATAGGATTTCCAACTACAACACAAAATGTTAATTTTCTAAATTTAAATTTCTCGAAAATATCTTTTAATGCTTGTCCTAAATCCATCCCGAATGTTGCCTTGTTATCTGAAAAATTGTAAATACACAATCCATTACAACTATTATCTGAACGAGACACATTATATCTTATATAGCCAATTACATTTCCGTCTTTATCAACAGATACAAACTGATGCTTATTCCATGTATCATCTTCAATTTTTTCTTTTTCGCAATATGTATTTGCATGTACAAATTTATACTTATCTGTAAACCATGTATCTACGAGCTTTTTCTGCAACTCTTCTTTATGTTTAATTGCTAAATCTAACACTTTTTCACCTCCCAAGGAAACCGATATTTCTTGTCCATTTTGTTACTATATATAGTAGTTTTATTTTATCTAACCGCTATATATAGTGTATTGTTTTTTAACTTTTCTATATATTGTTATTCGCTCTTTGTTCTGCAACCACCATAGTCTCTGTAACCATAATATTCTTCGAGAGATTTGCTTGTCATAGTTGCCATTTCACATTTAGCATTAAGTAACTTCTCTAATACATATGGAAGTTCATCAATTATTACTTTTTCAGGCTTTTCATCTATTTTATCTCTCCAATAATCATCATCACAAAATTCAGAAACTGTATATACAGTAATGCTCTTATTGCAAATCTTTTCGGCACGTCTCATAACATCACGTTTCATTGGTGTGTTTGCAACAATAACAGGATAGCCAGTCTTAACGGCTTCAATTATAGTATTAGTTGTTTTTCCACAAGCTCTTGGCAAATTCATAATTTCCATATATTTCCTACCTCCTACCATGTAAATTTTTCTGTTACGAGAATAGGTGTAAACCCTGATTTTTCATAATCGTGGTTACGTTCATATTCCTGAATTAATGCCATCGCAGTCTTTTTATTTACTGCTCTAACAGCCTGTTTAATATCATCTACAAATTCATCATCTGTCCCTAAAAATACTGTGTCTGTGTCAATATCTCCAATACCTACTTTTGCTCTAAAAGTACCTTTATCTCTTGTTCCAAGTTTAATTAGTACATAAAATTCATTTTCAATCTTCATCCATTTACTCCTTTTACTCAATATTTAATTTGACTCTTTCTTTATCATATAAAATTCCACCGTTTTTCAACATTTCATCTATGTTGATATTGAGACTTGCAGACTGAGACTTTTTAAATCTATGCAGGATATTTCCATCTGCATCTTTAACATCCGTATATTCTGGTTCGTCTAACTTAAATTCACAAGATGACATCATATTTTCAAACTTATTTGACTGTTCTTTCATAGTTAAATAATCCGATTCAGACATCCTCACTCGTTCAATAAAATTATGTACTTTTCTTGCAATCGTTTTTAATTTTCTTCTCATTCAGTACACACCTTTCTTAGTCTTATTTCCAAAAGAAACGAATCTTTACTCTGAATATTTATCCATGTGCTCAAAATATTTATCTTGTATATATCTCTGTAAATCCTCAAAACAACTATCACATAATTCGTTTATATTTTTCATCTTCTATCTATTGTCCTCTCAATTACGAATCTTTCATTAGTCTTTCCAATCGTTTAATTCTTTTTCATCAATCTCGATATCACCTAAATAATAAGTGTCCATAAATTTGCTAATTGGGAAATTACAATCTGATAATGCGTATTGTAGTACAGTTATCATTGCTCTAATTTCTGTTTTACTAAAAACTGCAAATAGTTCATTTTCATCATAATCATAATCACATGCGTCAACCGTACACCAATTAGTGATTCTCTGAGTTCCTGGTTTATAATCACCTTCTTGAATAAATGGTTCGAGTGGAAAAGTAGAAATGAATCCTTCGTTTTTCCAATTAGAACCATATTCACCTTTTAAGCCGTGGTGTCCTGTGATAATATTCCAATCTCCTGTCAACATATCTGGCGTATAACCACAATATAATGTGCCATTAGGCATCGTTGCTAATGTTTTTCTGTCTACTATTCTCATTTTTCTCCTTTTACTTATTCTCTCAATCCATCTAATACTCTCATTAAAACGTGTCTTGTAAGATTCTTAACATCACCACTGTACAATCCACATTCAATGTCACAAGCCTTTAGAACTTCATCAAGAGTTTTATTCTTCTCTTCACTTAGTAACCTCTTACAGTTCTCATATTCAATATCATTTGTCTCATGAGCATTTCTAAGATTACTTTCTAAGCAGCGAATAATATCAATCAGCTCATCTTTTGTCATAGACTTTAATGTACTATCTGAATATGTTTTTCTTCCATCACCTATTGACATGTTCCACCTACTTTCACAATTTCAATGGTATTTGACAAAGCAACCATTTCAATCTCACAAGCTTCATGGATATTACTTTCAGGTACTATGTGTTCATCCTCATCTAATACCGGAATTGCTATCATTTTAATCTGTTTGATAACCTTATCTACATCGTAAGCACATTTCTGACTGCCAAGAATCTGCATTACATCCGATTTTCTTACAAATCCCATTTCCGATGGCAGTTTAGATAATTCTTTTCGTAATACTGTTTTATCAATTAACTGTCCCATATAATTATTCTCCTAATCGTACTCATAATCATCAAGTTCCACTTTCTCACCACATTCAGGACAATCACACCAAGCACCATCTCCCCAATAATCAGTATTGAAATCGACTTCTTCAAAATTCACTTCGACTTCTTCATGACAAAATGGACACTTAAAAGTGATATAAGAAGGTCTACTTACGATTGTGTAATTTACTCCATTATTCATTTTCAGTCACCTCCAAAGGAAAGAAAAATTTCATTCTACTTTTGAGATTCTAAAAGCCTTATTTTACAAGGCTTTCATGACCTCTAATTATTTATTATCTGTTAGAACAATGCACAGCCGTCTCTTTTGAATGATTCAACACGATTATTCTCTGCAATTTTCATACTGTTATCATAAGAATATTCTCCAAAGTATTCGTTTTCAGCTTCTTTTCTTGCCCTAACTGCATCATCGAATGAATCGAATACACCGAGGTGAATTTCTTCTCCATTAGCATGTATCCTTGCTCTCCATTTTGAAAGATTCTGTATATAATCAACTCCTGTTGTATTTGATGTGTTCCTCGATGATAATTTCTGGTTACAATTGTTATTTTGTATAGTACAAACACGCAAATTCTCTTTTCGATTATCAAGTGGATTATGATTTATATGGTCTACACATCGTTCGTCTGTGTTACTTAATCCCATAATAACTCGATGTATCAAATCTCCACCTATGCCATTCCCTTTATATGTACTCGAAATAACATACCCATTATTGCTCAAATACCACGTATATTTTGATATAACATCGAAATCTTCTATATCAAATATGAAAAATTTATCTGAATTATTAAAATATCCAACTCCATATTGACCAGACAAATCATATTTATTGCGTTTTGTGTTTACATTTTTTGCTATTTCCTTTTGTAAACATCCACATGATTGAATCTTTCCTGATGTTAAATGCCAACCAAGAATATCTTTTTCTTTGTTACATTTGCAAATACAATGCCACATGGGTAAATGTCTTCCACTAGGCGTAATTTTATCTTCTGTTCTATATAAAACCTTTAATCTTCCAAACTCTCGATTTGTTAAATCCTTTGTTTTAATATTTATATAATCACCACCTTTAATCATATATTCTCTGTTTTAAAACAAATCACATCCTGATTGTTTAAATCTTTCTACTTGTTTGTTCCATTTTTCTTCATCCATGTTATACATTTTCATGAGACACTTTTTACAATAAAACTTATTGATATTCCTTCCATGATATTTTAAGTTCATACCAATAACATCCTTCGCCTTAATTCGCTTCAACTTACCAGATTGAGACTTGCATCCATTGTCACAATATTTGTTAAAATATTGTGCAGCAACTTTCTCATTTAAATTGCTATACTTAGCATATTCTTTAATAACCTCTTCTGTTGGTTCATCTCTAAACACACCACCATTCCAAGCTTGATTGATATATTCATCTACTGTGCAATTCATAACTAACCATTTTGAATTGCCTATAAAGTCTTCTTTTAAAATATTCTCCCAACGATTTCTCATTGTTGGATACCAATATTTATCAAGAATCCACGTTGATTTGGTGTAGTAAGGGCACGATACGGCACAGCCAACCCTTGAATATCCCTTTTTATACTTTGAATTTATTTCAATATTTTTCCATATTGTATATAACCAGACATCTATTTCGTCCCATTTTCTTATTGGTAGTATTCCCTGCCAACATGTATTTCCCCATTCAGCTTCGTTTACCCATTCATCTTGATATCCGCTTCTAGTATTAGATTCTTCGTTTCGCATACCCATCCACATTAAATATGGTTTGTTATGGTCTAAACGCCTAACCATTTCACCTACTTTGAAGATTCTACAACAACCACGAGAAATTCTATTAAATATAATATTTTGTTCTTTAATATACTGGTAAAATCCCTTCTCAGGATTCATAATCTCACAATTAGGAAATTGCTTAACCATTCTGTATGTATCAGCACAATCAAGTGATGTATTATTAAATATTGCTTTGGTTTCTGGATATAATTTTCTGACTAGATGACAGGTAAGCATTGAATCCTTACCCATAGAAACAGGAATTATTGAAGTATATGTATTAAACTTCTCTGTCTTTTCTTTGATTAGTTCTAATGAATCAGCTTCAAGCTGCGTTAGATGTTCTTTCTGTAATTCGATTAAATCTTGCCAACTTGCTAAATCCACATCTGATATGTTGTCATAGGATTTCAATTTGGTGCAATCCAATCTTTCAAGCGAATTTTCAATCTTCACTCGATAGAATTTATGTTCATTTCCTTGCTTATCAAATCCTTTAATAATAGATTTATCAAGCCAAAAGTAGCCTTCTTTTAAGTCTTCTAATGGCTGTTTAGTTGTATCTCGCAAAAATGTAAGATACTCATTGTAAATTGGGTTCACTCATATACCTGAGTGTTATGTACATAACCTTTTACCTAGGATTATCTTTACCTTTCTTTTATTTTGTGGCATTTGCAACTACCATTTATGTTGTTATTTATCCAAAATTTTCCAATGAAAGATTGGATTCCTACGACTTTTTATTTTCACATGTAATAACTGTCCCATTAGTTTTTAATGGTGTTCCTGTCGTTATTTCTCTAGGAATCATCTGGTCATTATTGCCACCACAATACACAACATTGTCTCTCCAATTCCAAGGAGTTGTTGTAATGGTAGTTTTATTTAAATTTCCATCTGAATATCCTGCTTGATACACTTCATCTAAAATCTCTTTTAACCTATCTTTCGTAATCACGACACTATTATTATCGTTTTCACATTCCTTAAAATCAAAATATACTACTGGTTTCATAATTACTCCTCTCCTGAATCATTAAATTCTCTACCTTCAATGATATTCTGGACACATACCTTACATTTTACTAAAGCAAGAGCATATGCGTTATTATAGATAAGTTTGTCGTGTTCTGCCATTGGATTGTCGCATACGCTATCAATAGCTTCATCAATACCATCTATAAACCTGTTAAGTCTTTCACTTATTCTATAGTCTACAAATGCATCATCATAAACTTTTGCAGTCGCTCTTAAACCTCTTGATTTATTTGCATGTTCAAAAGCTCTTAATTCATCTTTACCAAGCCATTTGATCCATGCACCGCAATCATCACAATAAAGTCCTGTATTATTACCTTTTACTTCTGTATGTAATGAAACACTTCCACATTTCTTACAACAATTTTGATACATTTTTTCACCTCCAATGTATTATTCTCTCAAAATCCAAGGATATGTTGCTTTCTTGTGAAGTTACTTCATCATTGCTTCAAGTTTCTGAGACATATATTCTTTAAGCTTGTCTTTCCACTCTTCCTTTAACTCATCAACAGCTTCATTGACAATATTCTCTCCCAAAGTCTCATTCACATCATCTGGATCAATAAGATAATATGCACTGGTGCTTAAATCTTTCTGCACCTGATCACAAATAATATCAATGATTCTACTCTTCAACTCACCAATACCATCTGCTCCAAGCAATGAATAAAGTGGTGTTTTACTAATCTCTTTCTCAATATAATTAAGTCTATTTTCTCTCATATATTCTCCTCTTTCAAAGCCAGTGAAACCTGAATTTACTGTTACTTAATAAGCTTTAAACATAAATTAATTAAATTTATAATAAGTGCCATGCAACAAAGAACTAACGCATAACACGAACACCATAATGGTTCCTTCTTAATACACTTTTTATAAATTGGAAATCCAATCAGCCACAATAGCCACACCACAGCTACAATCACAAATAAAATAATCATAAATGTTTTCATAAAAAATCTCCTTTACTTCCCATTACAAAGTCCAACTTTATAATCATCTTTGACATCAATAGTAACTTCTCTTTGGAATTTTCCTTCCTTATCATATAAAGATAAGTAATATCTATTTCCACGCTGTTCTAAAACAACATCCTCATTCTCGAATAGTTCAACTCGTTTCTGTTTCTGGACTGGTTTAGTTTCTACTTTTAAGCTGTCTATTGCTTCTTTTGAACCAACCAATACGACAGGATTTACTTCTTCAAGAATACAGCTAATGTCGTTATCTAACTGATTCTCATCGTTTGTATGTTTATCTACTGTTTTAATCACTTCACTTTCAAGTAATAATCTGTTCTCCATTTTAATATTCTCCTTTCCACTCACCCAATTCATAGAAGTCGTTTATCTGGTCACTCAACTTTCTAGCCTGTTTTCTCCACTCGCTCTCTTTTTTCTTACTATCTGTTCTCTGACACCCCTTCCACAATTCTTCACGCCGCTTAGACAATTTATTGTATTTATCCGATACATCAATCTCATCTACAACTGAAATCTTAATCTTTTTGCCACAATGAGGACAGAACTGAATCGGGTAATTGTCTGTTTGCTCCCATTCGTCTTCATAAGCTGTATGTGAAGTGCAAAGTTGTGGGATAGAAACGTTATCATCTTCATATTCTCCACCAATATCATTTATATCTTCACCTGTAAATACAATAGCTTTATCATTCTGAATCTCGTCACAACAATACTTAAATGGCTTATACTTATACGAATGAGTGTCGTCAAATTTTAATCTAATTAATTCTATCTTCATATCTTTATTCTCCATCCTTTTTATTTTCTGTTGTATTTTGATTGCAAAATCCATCAACAAAAATTTTAAAATTGGTATATAATTCTTCAATCGAATCAGCTACCATACTTGTACAAGGATTGCTCATGAATAAACTATACTGCTTATTCTTATCTAATCCATTAGCGTCCATATATTTTGAAAATGCATCCAAACATGTTCTTAGATAATTACACGCTAAAGCATATGTTTCAAACATATATGCTGTTTCTACTCCAAGCATATATTCTTTTTTCTGCTTGTCATATGTAATATCTATATCATTCATGGTATACATATTGGCTTCGTGACCAGATAAATCATCCCAGCTTGTTATTCCCCAAATGAATTTCCAATCATCTGTTTCTATACAACAATCTCCATATTTCTTATCCATTGCTTCATTATATTTTTCTTCTTTTTTATATGCTCTCTCAGTACGCCAATAATCAATTTGCTTGAATGGAAAAAGTTCAACGATTTTACCATAGTATATATTCGATAATGAATTACATTTGCCAATTGGATAACCAGATTCATCTTTTTCCAAACTGTCCATACAAGCATAATCATGATTCTTGTTAAGTTTTCTATATTTGCAAAAAATACAACTATATTTTTCTAATAGTTTCATAAATATTTATTCTCCACTCTTAATGATTTCTTCTAACGTTCTTGGTGTATAATTCATATAACTTTTCATACATCCGACATTCCACATATTACATGGTTTATCATATAAAGCTATCATCTGATACTTGACTTGTTCCATCATATTATCTTCAAAACCTGTATGTACATGACCGAAAAGATGGTAACTTCCGTAATAATGATTCTTGAAGCATGGAATTGGATAATGGCATAGAACTACAATCTTACCATCACCAATATCAAGCTCCTTGTAATCGGTGATTTCGCAGAATCTACTCTGCAATTCCCTGTTCTTTAGCAACTTACCATCATGATTGCCCTTGATTAGATGTATATTTCCATTCAAATTGTTAAAAATTTCAATAGTTTTTGTTGTGTTGTACCACGAAATATCTCCAAGCAAGTACACATCATCATCAATTCCGACTGTATTATTCCAATTTTTAATAATCATTTCGTCATTCTCTTCAATTGATTTAAAAGGTCTGTTGTCAAATGCCATACAATTTTTATGTCCAAAATGCAAATCTGATATAAAATAATTCATCTTTTTACCTCGCTCTATCACATTCGTTAAAATCTAAAAGCATCTTATACTTACATTCTCCAAATCTTTCTTTCCAACGCTGCTTTGCTTTATCAGTGTCCCAATTAAAGGGCATCATATGATAATTGATAAGGAAACATATATCTAAGATAACCTTATTAAACTCTTCCATTAAACTCTCTAAAACCAAATAGCAGCCGACAGATGGGTGGTCATAATAATGAGCTATACCATTTTCATCAATGGTCTGACAGTATAATTTACCATAATCATGAAAAACTGCTCCTATATTGTATTCAGCTTTATGTCCTTTTTCTGTAAATAAATCATATGTATTAAAGCAATGATTTTCTAAAGTCATAGTATGATGAGGATTCTTCTGGTCAAAATCTTTCATTTTAGCAATCAATTCACCTGTGGTCATTGCATTAGCATTATGAAATTTATGAATAATAATTTCATCAAAACCCTCTTCCTTAAACGGAATCTGAAAATTTCTAATCTGCTTGTCCAACACAAAGTCAGGTACGGTGTGTTCTCTATGTAAATTATCTTCTTTGCACTGTTCAAATGGCTTTGGAATAATTACACACACTTTTCTGATATTAAGACCATTCACTTTCATCATAATTGCTCTACGAGATTTCATAGTCAGATTAGTCGCATCAGCAATTACGTTCTTTTTATTCTCCAAATTCTTGCGAATTCTATCATGAAAAATTTTAAATACTTCTTCATTATGTTCTTGGTCTTCGTAATTACCTGTCAATTCTTCACGAATTGCATCTGATGATACAATTATTGTGTTTGGATTCTCATTGGCAATCTGAGTGGCAATGGTTGATTTACCACTACCACTCAAACCACACATGATCCATAGTGTAGGTTTATTCATAAATAACTCCTATCCGTTATGTTTTAATAAATACTCTCGGCTTACATTTTTAAAACTCTGCTGACCATCAATACTACGATATACAAATCCCTCTCTCTTAACCTTTGGATTTAATTCACTATATCCATCAGCTTCAAGTTTCATCTCTTCCATGGTCTTAGGTAACTCATAAGCCGTATCAATAATTGGTACACTTGTTAATCCATGTTTCTTGCAGAAGTCAGCCATCTCAACAGTCCCAAGTCTTGTACCATCAATAATTAAATTGAATACAAACAACTTATTCTCTGTAAACTTATATGGATTGCCCTGAACTGAGCCAACTCCTTCACCTTGTAACACAACTCTGTTATAATTTTTCTCTGTTGCAAACTGTGTAAGAATCTTTTCAATGTCATATTTATCAGCCAATTTCCAATAAATATTTGACTCGTGATAACAAGCCTGTTCTCTATCAGCCTGTCTTACATTTCTACTGCATACGATAAAATCAAATTTGTTCTTGCCCTTCTTCAATCTATCAACTGCAAATGTGCAGCTTGTGCCATCGCATTTCTCAGTCTTAATCCACTTTTCTGTACTCTGAAGATAAAATGGTGCATTCTCAATTCTCGTCTCATCTGTTTTGACAATCCAATCTGGGAACTTCTTTGGATTATCTTTCTTACGACCAAACAACAGAAACATAATCTTACGACCAATGCTGTATCTCATGATTCTTCTTATAATTGGGTTAGCGAACAACTTTGGTCTACGCTTTGCCATTGACTTATATTTAGCATTTGGATCAACCTTATTGGTCTTTCTTGCAGCGTCCTCTTCAGAAGCATATGTAATCTTCAAAGCTTCTGTAACATCATCACCAATATTTTTATCCTGTAATTCTGGGAAAAGTGATAATGGTAAGGCTAATCCCTGGCTAATTACCTTGAACTTGCCAAGTTTCATAGTCTTAACTTTAAATTTCTTATTTACTAAAAATGCAAACCTCTCATCTGTTTCAGGACACTTGCTGTCAATTTCGATATAAACAGCCATATCTCCTACATTAAACTCGCCCTTCTT
>ERZ772820.1245-NODE-1245-length-20561-cov-13.478592_pt1 | contig 20561 bp, 18 predicted proteins | sample MGYA00511377_ERZ772820 | MGnify/ENA primary metagenome ERZ772820 (study PRJEB29015, sample SAMEA2737684) | human gut metagenome | biome: human gut; feature: human-associated habitat; material: faeces | place: China | collected 2012 ... | reverse complement strand
ATTAGCAAATTGTCGTATCACTCCATCAACTTGAACAGATATGCCGCGTGCAGCATTAACAGCTGGTCCACAAAAGAAATTCAGCATGAGGTTGATTCCTTGCGTATAAAATATATAAGAAAAATTACCAATAGCTCCCCATCCAGCAAAACTAATCATCTTCTTAAATTTATCATAATTCCAATAAAAGCATAGCTTGGTCACACTAAACTTACGCCTACAATAAAGAAAGTATATTGATAAATCAAAGCAAGATACTAAAGCCAAAAATGAACCATAAAATATCAACTTATCAAATGGTGAAAAAGCTAAAAGTATAGCAATAATTAACTTCAAGAATACATCAATTATGGATATATAAGCAAAAGCATTCATCTTTTCATGAGCAATTATTACAGCATTATACGGAACATATAAGATGTTCAATACTGCTGTAACTATTGTCAATTGATAAAGCCATTGTGCAGCAAACATACGTCCATCAGGGACAACAAGTTTATTATCGAGATACCACAATCCAATAGTTTCACCTGCAATAAATATAAGTAAAGCTATTACCAAATGTATCAATGAAGCTAGATTAAAAATTTGATTTTGCTTAGCCAAATTATCCTTAGCTAAGGATACTGTAATAAATCTTGAAGTTGTATTAGTCATTGCTCCGTTAATAAATCCAAACATTGCAATAATACCTCCTATAACATTATATAATCCATAATCCTCAACTCCCAATGTTCGTAACACAACTCGTGACGTATATAAACTCACTGTCATTGTCACAAACATTCTAAAATACATAAAGAGAGTGTTTTTTGCTATTTTCTGATTATTGTTATTCATTTTATTGGACTCTAATAAACTATTGTTTTAAACTAAAAAAGTTCGACGGATTTTAGCTAAAAACTAACTTTCTTTATACATATTTTCATAATACATCTGATAATCACCAGAAGTTACGTTGTCCATCCATTCCTGGTTATCGAGATACCATTTCACAGTTTCCTCGATACCCTCCTCAAACTGGAGAGATGGCTCCCACCCCAATTCCTTCTGCAACTTTCTAGAGTCGATGGCATAACGCATATCGTGACCCTTTCGGTCGGTTACGTAAGTAATAAGATTCTTATTTCAGCCACTTCCTGTCATTATCCTCGAACCAGTCAGCAAGCGCTTCCTCGAAGCTCCACTTAAACTGATAACCGCAGTTCTTCAACTTCTCACCACAGATATTAGTAGAAATCTGGAGCTTCTTCACTCTCGCAGGACAGATACCCATTGGTGAACCAAGAAGCATGGCAGCTCTAGCCATAGGCATGATAACCCAGTTAGGAATATCAGGCACAAACTGAGTCAATCCAGTTACCTTCTTCATAGTCTCTACGATATGCTGAATGGTATAAGCAGGCTCAAAGCAACAGTTATACAACTCAACACCATGCTCATGATGTTCCAAGCGATACAGCATGAAGCGAACCAATTCCTTTACATAGATACAAGCCTTGATGGTATCCTTTCTGCCAGGGTAAGCAAACTTATGACCACGGATAGCCCAATACAATCTGGTGAAATTACCATTCTCACCCTTTCCGAATACCACACCAGGACGAACAATAGTGAGTTGACGATGAGTAGCATCGCCATTCTGCCACTTCTCATGAATCTTCTCTGCCACCAACTTAGAGATACCGTATGCAGTATTAGGAGTAGGCAAAGTAGTCTCCTTCTTCAACTCCTCAGCAGCTCCGTATGGTGCAATACTTGAAGTAAACACAATCTTCTTGATATTCCACTTCTCTGCAAACGCCACCACATTCTCAGCACCACGGATATTCGTTTCGAAATACTCATGATCTTCATGACCAGGAGTACGATGAACTGCAGCAAAGTTGAAGATCACATCGTCCTCAGTAGGAGTAAATGGCAAGTTCTCGATAGGCTTGCGGATATCATACTCGATGAAAGTAGACTGCAACTTCTGACCATCACGCAAAGCTGGCTTGTAATCCTTTACTACCGGATTAGGAGTACCAGGCTTTACGATATCGAGGTTATATACTTGAGCGTTAGGATAACGCTCCTTAATCAAATTTGTAAGATGGATACCGATGAAACCGGTACCGCCAGTGATAATATAGTTCATTAATCAATATTTATTCCGTTCTTCTTAAATTCCTCGTATTTCTCTTCAACGAACTCCTTGATTTCTCTTTTGAATCTCTCTTCTGAGAAACCTTCAGCCCATTGACGACAATCAGCAGGAGCAAATGGTTGCGATCCCATAGACTCAAACTTATTGACGGCTTCAACAATTGCTTCAGAAGTCTGCTCATTAAAGAACAATCCAGTCTTACCACCATTTACTGTCTCTAGTGAACCACCATGACCATACGCAATAACAGGTGTACCACAACTCTGAGCCTCAATAGGAATCATACCAAAATCTTCATCGGCAGCAAAGACAAAAGCCTTGGCATGCTGCATTTTGTCTTTCAATACATCAAATGGCTGATATCCCATCACGGTCACATTATCCTTGGCCAATTTACGATAAGCATCCAAATTTGGACCACCACCTATCACGACCAGTTTCTTATCAGGCATCTGATTAAAAGCTTCGATGATAGTATCAATTTTCTTGTAAGCTACTAATCTACTACTAGCTAGATAATATTCCTGTTTATCATTGCATAATTCAAAATTAGATATATCTATATTAGGATGTATTGTAGTCGCTTTTCTTCTATATGTCTTTCTGATACGCTGACCCACATAATCAGAATTACTGATATAATAATCCACACGACTTCCTGCAATGGCATCAAACTGACGGATAGGATGAAGCATGAGACGAACTAACCAACTCTTGAATCCCTTATCCAAATGCGATTCTTCCAGATACTCATTATACATATCCCAACAATATCTGATAGGACTATGACAATAACAGATATGTAATTGGTCGGCCTTGGTCAGCACACCTTTCGCCACACAATGAGAAGAAGAGATTACAACATCATATCCTCTCAGATCGAATTGCTCAATTGCAAAAGGGAACAAAGGAAGATAGGCACGATGCTTCTTTGTTCCCAAAGGCATCTTCTGGATAAAGGATGTATGAACCTTTTCCCATGGAATACCAAGTTCATCACATACCTCTTTCTTTGCTACTAATGTATATATATCAGCATCTGGAAATACGTCCAGAATTGCTTTAACAACCTTGTCAGAGCCACCGACTGTGACAAGCCATTCTTGTACAATTGCAACTTTCATATATTATAAATTGAGATTCATTACATTACTTTCCAAACTCTTTAATCCTCTGCTCCTCTTTCAAAGAGCAAACAAGCAGTTGTCCATTCTTCTCGGCAACGATATAACCATCCAAGCCTTGAACAACCACCTTGCTTTCATCGGCTGCATGAACCACGCAGTTCTTGCATTCATACAAGCGGATGTCCTTGCCTACCTTGGCATTGCCAGCCTCATCTTGTGGAAGCAGGGTACGGAGGCTGCCCCAGCTGCCTAAGTCACTCCAGCCAAACTCGGCTGGTAAGGTATAGATTTCCTTCGACTTCTCCATCACAGCATAGTCAATGCTTATCTTCTCGCAGGTTGGGAAGAGTTTGCCGACCACCTCTTTCTCCTGTTCGGTATAGAAAGAAGGTGCCATCTCGTCCATGATGCTGGCAAGATTCGGTTGGAAGGTACGGATTGCCTTGCTGATGGTATCGATGTTCCATACGAAGATTCCGGCGTTCCAATAGTAATTGCCAGCGGCAAGGTATTGCTCGGCTGTTTCCAGGTTTGGCTTTTCCTTGAAAGCCTCAACCTTGTAGATTTCATCTACGGATGTTGGCTCTGCTGCGGCGATATAGCCATAGCCTGTTTCCGGGCGGCTTGGCTTGATACCGATGGTAACGATGGCGTTCTTATCGGATGTATAGCTCAAAGCCTTGCTGAGCACTCGCTGATACTCCGAAGTATTGATCACCAGGGCATCGGATGGTGTCACCACGATGTTGGCATCAGGATGCTTCTTCTGGATCTTCCAGCAGGCATAAGCAATACATGGAGCGGTATTGCGAGCCTCCGGCTCTGCTAATATGTTATCTACTGGCATGTCAGGGATTTGCTCCTTGACAATGCGAATGTATTTCTCGTTTGTCACTACCCACATGTTTTCGACAGGACAGATTGGCTTCAATCTATCTACTGTCAATTGAATGAGGGAACGGCCGACTCCCATTACATCAATAAACTGTTTTGGGTAATCAGGAGTTGACATAGGCCAGAAGCGGCTGCCTACGCCGCCGGCCATGATTATGATTTGAGTATCGTTATACATGTTATCTTTATTTATAATAAGTCATACCTATAAATTCTAAAATTCAACAACGAATTAGTGACTTCTCTACCTATTTCGAGAACTGGTCATATTATCTATTACCAGCCAAAACGCCACATATTTTAGGAAAATATTTTCTAAAAAAATAGAACGTTGCTGTACATAAAAACACCGTTATTATGATTGCTATCAAATACCCCCCCCCACATTACGATACAATCCTGAACTTTGCAAACAAACAAGCACAGGTTCATGCATGCAATACATAAAAAAGCTAGCTCCTCCTAAATGATCAAAAAAGTTAGGAACAGCAATTTTGGGAAGAGTAAAGAAGACAAAAATACCAATAAGTATTCCAATATTATGTAACCAAGGTATTCCTTTAAATTCCAAATCCAAGAAAGCAACTATAAGATAAAGAAATATAGACAACATAAAATAAATCCTAGAAGGTTCTTTTATATGTATATCAAAATTTCTAATTGCCAACCAAGCTCCTGTATTAAACAAGGTAAAACCAATAACTGTTCCTTTATTAAACCCAGTACACCCTATAAGCCATAATAGTAACAAAACTGGCGAAATATAAGCTGTATATTTGTTCTTGTTCAGAAAATAAAAAATAGGAGAAATGACAGATAGAATCATTAATGTTCTAACAAACCACAAAGGACCATCAGCAGGAGAATGTCCTGTTTTTCCTTCAACAACCCAAAAAGATTGAAGAAAGCTTTCTGGTTGCATAGTATGGGTTATAAATGCATATACAAGATATGCTATAAAATTCCACATTAAATAGGGAACCAATAATGAAAATATACGCTTTTTCAACTTATTCTTATAACATTTCAAAGAATTATCGTATCTTTGAAAGAATAGATAGCCTGAAATTATATAGAACAAAGGTACACCTATACGTCCAACAACATTGCCTAAGAAATAATGTAAATCAGTTCCATTAGAGATAATCAGAGCATGTATAAAAACCACACCTACTATAATAGGGAAACGAGAAACAGAAATTACTTTTGAAAAATATGGAGTCATACTTATTTGATTTTTAAAATTTTTGCAGGATTACCAGCAACAATAGCATTTTCTGGAACATTCTTCAAGACAACACTACCTATTCCAACAACAGCATTATCAGCTATAAATATGTCACCAATAACACTACATTGCGGTGAAACAGAGACATGGTTGCCTATAACAGGTGACTTTCCATTTTTCTTGCCAAGTGTAGAATTATGTCCAATTGTAAAATAATTACCTATTTTAACATCGGGATTAATGACCATTCCTACACAATGAAGAGGATTGAAGAAATATCCGATTTCTGCTTTTTCATGTACGTCAAAACCAGTAATATGCCTAAATAAATGATAATATAAAACTATTGGGAATCCTAAATATTTATGCCATCCTTGACTACACCAGTGTGCCAGTCTAAAATGAAGCACGCAATACCCCCCCATCTATTTTTTTTACTAACTAACCATTTGAATTCACGTAACCAATCCATCATATCAAACCTTAAATATTTTCGAATACTCTTTATTTACCATTTCTTTAACTTTATCGTATGTAAAGCATTCTATAACATGATTATACATCATATGCGAATAATATTCTATTCCTTCATTTGTCAAAACATGCATAACTTTATCAGAATATGCTTGAGCTGTCAAATCATCACATATCAATTTATCACAACTAATTGTAGAACGGTTGTAACCTTGAGACGTTGCTATTGGAATAACGCCAAAGCTCATTGTTTCTGTCAAGCTATTAGACTGACCTTCACGAGGTTCTTCTGTAGGAAAAAGAAAAAAAGAAGCTGGCAATAACAGACTTTTCATATTTCCTTTATTAAGATTACCATGAAACGTACATTTACTATCCAACCCAAGTTTTTTAACCTGTTCCTTTAAGGAATATACATATTGAGGATAATCAATTCCATCTCCAATAATATCTAGTGACACATCATATCCTTTTTCTAGCAGTAAATACAAAGTATCAATTATTAAATCAACATGCTTAACAGGAGAAAGACGTCCAACATAAGCTATTTTGATTGGATTTAATGATTTCTGAGGGATTTTGCGAGGCATAAAATCAGGCGACACACAATTAGGATAATGGAAGAATGAAGAAGAAGTCAACTTATTTACTAATTCTTTATTCTCTAATCCTTGCGACCATACATGATCTGCCAATTTTAATGTGGAAGTAAAAAGCCATTTGTATATTTTATTTCCATCATTATAAAAACCTACTATACCTCCACCTCTAATTTCATAAGTTACACCATAGCCTAGCAATTTTGCTAACATTACAGATAGCCATTCTATTGGCATATATGCCCCTGTAAAACCAGAAATATGCACAATCGAATTTTTACGAGACTTTATTGATAGCAAACAAAACATTTTGAAAACAGCAAAAAGATCACCCAATATCATCTCTATATATACCCATTTACTTTTTTGTTTATAATTGCAATAACGATGAATCAGAATAACTTCATATCCCAATTCTTTTAGCATTTGCATCGTTCTACGGTTACCTACCTCACCACCACCATATGGTTTTTCGTTTAGTTTGCCAAATTTTGCAAAGTGATATATCTTAGCCATAACTATTAATTCAATAATGTTTTAGATTTTTGCCATGTTCGAATTTTAAACATCATATATAACAAAAACCACATTTTATTTTTTAATAAACCAAAAGATAATGCATCCTTTTTAGATTTACGCCATAATTCTGACACTTTAGTCTCAAAAAAATACTCAGGTCTTATGTCTGATGTCAAGAAGTTCTTCATTATAGACTTTTTCTTCTGCCAACTATAGTTACATAAAGAATTACTAATCAACAGAATTATGTTATCTACATAGGAATACATGAATAGTTGTACAATATCAACCTTATACACTTCTTCATTGATATTGAACTTTCTAATTCCATTCAACAAATCACCTGTCATTCGTTTGGCATCATCGATAAGTACAGGCTTGAATTTTGAACTCGTAGAAAATCCATAACGAACATAATGCAAGTATCTTACCTCTGGAGTAAAAAGAAAAACATTTGCATGTGGATATAGACTCATATTAAAACATATATCTTCACCGCCATGTTTATAGCTCTCATCAAACCACACATTATTATTAATAATTAAAGTTCTTCTATAGATACCATCCCAAACGCAAGCTAAAGCTTTTTCACGATAAAGCTCAAAAAAATGCTGAGACATATCAGCTTTAGAATAAACAGCATTAGGAAGATGATTGTCTATTGTTCGCACTAATTTGTCATTATAAATATGGAAATATCTCTTTCCAAACTTCACGATATCAGCATTAAACTCTTTAGCCTCAGAATATGATTTTGCCAATAATTCTGGTAAATAAGCATCATCATGATCCGAGAATGCAACATATTCTCCCTTTGCTATCTTTAGAGCATTATTACGGGCATTACAAATTCCACCATTTTGCTGATGTAATACTATTACCCTACTATCCTGTAATGCATATTTATCACATTGCTCAGAACTACCATCAGTAGAACCATCATCTACTAAAATAAGTTCTATATCACGTAAACTTTGCGTTAAAATACTTCTTACCGCAATATCGAGATATTTACCAGAATTATAAACTGGCATTATAACAGATATCTTTATCATTTTGCTAACATTCTCTTAATTTTTATTTTAGTCTCTACTCCCATCCAAGCAAACAGTTTTGCTCTACAATATCTATAAACAGCATTTCCCAAAGAACGTCTGTGCATCACTACATCTGCACAAAGACGCAATGGCAAAGTCCATGCACTTTGATTAGACACACCATTAGTATCATAAATAGCAATAGGCGTATTAACTTTTGCGACTTCACAAAAAGGAATTCTTATAAAGAACAAATAATCAGAAATCGTTAATTTATCTGTAACAATATAAAGACCATGCTCCTGATGCAGTGCACGCTTATATATTATAGACTGATGATTAAGATGTCCTTCTTTAAAAGATGTCAAACATAATTTATTTTTACCATCAGACCCAACAATGTAGAAATCTGAGTACAGAAAGCTTTTACCCTCCGGGATATTATTCATTATATTTTTCAGAACAGACTCATTATTAAAGATATCACCTGCATTCATCATTATTATCCACTCACCAGTAGCATATTTGATACCTTTATTCATTGCATCATAGATACCTTTATCTGGTTCGGAGACAATATGAGAAATTCTATCTTTATATTTATTTACAATTACCATTGTATCATCTTTACTCGCACCATCGATAATAAGATATTCGATGTTTGAATAAGTTTGCGATATTACTGATAATATTGTTTTTTCTATCTCTTTTTCTGCATTGTAAGAGATTGTTATAACTGATATTTTTGGATCCATATTATTAAAATTAAATTTATATAAATAAATATTTATTTTTCCCAGAAGAAATAGTAAGGTAAACCTGAATCCATATTTTCTATTGCCCAGGATTCAAAGTTACTATAACTATTGATTATAAATGCTAATGTTAAAAGTACTAACATCTTTTTTGCAACTTTATTTGCTGTTATTGATGATGGCACAATAACAGAGAAACCTATAATCTGAAAAACAACAGAAATACGAATACCCATACTTGATGTTCCCAATAACATATAAAGTACAAATGCTACTATTAAGCATTTATAATTATACTTACTTATATCTTCTTTGTTTGAACTCCAAATAGACAACAGTAGTGCTAAAGTCCACGTAGAGGCACGCACCAAACTAAAATCTCTCGAAGCAAATACATCTTCATAACGTGCTTGCATTAGACTTACATTATCATCTGAAACATTTCCAACAAGACCTAACATTAAATCAAAATAAGTTGAAATAAGATCACGTCCAAACATAGAAATAAGAAATGTAATAACAACTACAACATAACATGCCATTTTGTTAATACGCAGAAAGAATACACCTAACAACAAAGGAAATAATATTAATGAAGTTCGATGAACAAAAATCGAAAACACGAATAATGCAACACCAAATATAACTTTTTTATTGTGAATAATATTTTTATAAGTAAAATCAATTTTTGCATGAATAAAGAACAATAGAGCAATCAAGACAAGACCTATAGACATAGTTTGTCTTGCCATAATAGGAAGTCCAAAGAAAGTTTTACTCATTACTATAAAAAACAATAAAGACCATAAACTGAACTTCTTATCCTTGTAGTAAAAATACATAGGGATTAGAAACATCATAGATATGACGAAAAAAAAGAAAGTGTAACTTGATGAAACCAGGTGCAAAAATCTAGAAATCTCTATAAATCCCCATTCAATAGTGTCACCAGGATTATTTATTGTTCCATATATCCAAGTTTCTCCATGTCCTTCAAAAAAAGCAGTATATCCTGGACTATCATTTCCGACAGATTTATGGCGCAGCCCAAATAACAAACACCAAATAGATAAAAATAAAGCTAGATATCTGTTTTGCCTATTGATGGTACTATTATAAGTTAAGACAATAAATAGCACCATCAATATAATTACTACAAAATATATACACATACGTAAAAGAAATTTATTTAATGATTTTATAATAATTATTATATAGATTCTCGCAAATATTATTTCTATTATGTCTTTCTAAAGCTACTTTTCTTGCATTATCTCCCATTTCGGCATTAAGCATTGGACTATCAAAGAGCTTCTTTATTAAAAAGGCCATTTGGTAAGGATCATTTGCCGGAACTAAATAGCCAGTTTCACCATCCTGTATAATTGTATTGACACCACCAACATTATTTGCAATAACGGGTACTTTACACAATTGCGCTTCACAAACACTATTTGGACTATTATCTATATATGAAGGATGAACATATACTGTACAAGACAATAAATGTTCTTTAATTACTTCCTCAGAAGCAACACCAAATAATTTTACGTGAACATTCTCATGATTTATTCCCAATTTGTCTTCGATAAAAGAAGGAGAAACATTGCCAAAAACAACCCACTCAAAGTCTATGTTCAAAGAACATAATTGATTAGCTGCTTTAAGAATCAAATCATATCCTTTATATAAAGGAACGCTTATCGTTGATACTATTTTCAATTTAGAAGGAATCTGACGCTTCAAGTCATCATCATAAAATGAATGTCTTAGAATCTCATCACAATGAAAATAAGTTGCTTTGGGATTAAATAGCTTCACGATACGATAATCCCATGTAGTTCTTCCTAAAAAATATCGAATATTCTTTAAATTTTCTTCCTCACAATAAGCTAACATTTTCCAATTATATAATTGGAAAACATTTTTCAAGAATTTGATTGGATTAAGACCATTTTTAAAATAATAATCTAATTTAGATACAAATGGAGGAAGATAGGCATTCAAACATGGCCTAACAATTCCCTGAATATGTAATACGATTGGAATTTTTGTCACTGAAGCAACCAATCCGTATTTATTCTCGGAACCAAATATTTGAATAACATCAGGCTTAAAATCATCTAAGACCTTAAGCATCTCTGCTCTATATTTTGGCCACAATGCTTCTTCCTCTTTGGAATATTGCTTCTTTAAACGAAAACGAATCTTCTTCAAAGAAGATAGAATCGGCGTAGGCATAGAATAAAATCTTACGCCATTCGCCGTTCCCTGTTTGCTTTCATTAGAGAAGAAAGCCAAAGCCAAATCGATTCCCTCTTTTTTAATGATTTCATTACGTAAAGAAGAAATCCAACCTGCTCCATTGTATCCATCTTTTTCTTTAGATGGATCAAAATTTGACTGCACAAACCAAAGTACTTTCATATATTATTTACTTTTATTCTCAAACAAAACCTTCAATTTGTCATAATAATGACTTTTAAAATAAGGACTCAAATGATTATCATACTTACTACTATTCATTATTTTTTTTGCTTGCTGATAAGCATCATTCAAATCTTTTGCAACATAAACATAATCATCATAGACTCCTTTAAACCAATCAGCACCTGTAGTTACTTTATGATCAGTGGTCTTAATGATAATGACAGGAGTACCTGCACACAGAGAGAATATCGTACCATGATATCTATCTGTTATTGTTACCTTAAAATGAGAATAACTTTCTATCTCATTCCAAATATAATAAGATAAGTTACTTCTTATTTTCTCATAATGAACCAATCCTTGAGTATCTTTTTCTATAACTCGGGTATCAACAGAGAGCTTATTAACCAATTGTGCAATTTCTGCATCGGTATAGAATTTTTCTCCATCATTTCTTGTACAAACACAGACTCCACTTCTATCATTTGTAAACTGCTTCTCTCCAATAAGAGTTGTCACTATATCAGGGAACAAAGCAACACGTGGTGTTTGGAACATTTCCTTTGCCATCTCATAAGAGTCCTTATCTCTAGCCAAGAACAACATATTAGCTGCCTTATTGTGATTGTCAGCACATTTCTTTCTATTTTTCTCTTCCTTAAAAAAAATAGTTTGAGGCATCATCAGTATTTTGGCATCAGGAAAAGCCTCAATAATCAATTGATGCAACAAAGGGTGGTCACCACCTAAATCCTGCGTACAATATCCACTTTGGAAGACGATGTAATCATCTTCTTTGAAATATTGTTTCATAACACTGATAAAATTGCTTTTCTCAAAAGTTATAACAGAACTTTCATACTTTAAAATAGCTCTATCAGGAAAATTCTCATCCAACCATTTGCTAATACAAAAATGCTGGGCCATATCTCCCAAATTTGGCTGTTCCGTAATACCTAAATAAAATACACGTGATTTATTAGTTGTTTTTGTACATTCTTCAACTAATTTTATCACAGCCAACTCGCACTTTTTAAGTCGCTTCTTATTAACAAAATAATCTCTAATAGGTCTATAAATCCAGCCTACAAACGGCTTTAAAACATTTTTAATTTTCTTATTCATATTATTTTTCTTTATCTATTGTTCCACTTCCACCTGTTATAAAGAATGTATCTCCAACAATTCCATCACCTCTACCACTAACCATAAACAATGCCAACGCTGCAATTTCATCAGTTGTTGACATACGACCAGAAGGATTTCCAGGCCATGAGATATCAGAAGAACGATTCATCATGGGAGTTGCCGTAGGTCCTGGAGCTATACCATTTACAATAATACCAAATCTAATAAGTTTGTGCGCCATCCCCTCAGTAATTCCATTTACAGCACGTTTGCTAATCTCGTATGGAGTCCATGATGGTTTAACACTAGAAGCCGAACTTACATTGAGTATATGTCCTTGGATACCTTTCGCAATCATCTGGTTAGCTACAGCTTGGCTTATAAAGTATAGAGACTTTACATTGGCACTCATCACAGCATCAAATGTCTGTTCTGTAACGGCACCAAATGGATCATTTCCATGCATACCTGCAGAATTCACCAAAATGTCTATATTCTCTTTTTCAGAAAACTGCTCTATTGCCGATTCCATCGCAGAAACGTCATTTATATCTAAAGTGATAAATGATGCTCCACCAATCTTTTCTGCAGCAATTTTCAATTTTTCTTTATTTCTTCCTATAATATAGACCTTTGCACCTGCTGCAACCAAAGCAGCAGCTATAGCAAACCCTATTCCTGAACTACCACCAGTAACAAGCGCAACCTTGCCAGACAGCAAATCACTCTGCTCTTTAACTACAATAATAGGTTTAAGAACTATACGAGAATGAAATTTATTTATTATTTTACGTATAATACTCATCGCAAAATTTTCTTTATAACTTTGATTCCTGTTTCACCTACAATATTTGCTATAGCACTTTTCAACTTACCCGAAGACGTTTCGATACGGTTTGCTGAAATCAATGTTTGCATTGCTATAGGCTCGTCATCTTCATCAGTGAAAATCTCCAAAATAACAGGCTTATCAGAAGAACCTACAAACTCATTCTTTACCACCTGGAATTCCTCCTTATTTGTGGCTGATAAATATTTAAAGCCACAATTCTCAGACCACCCTTTAGCATTGCCATTATGACCATTAGCAGAAATAAAGTTTTCTACAGCTACTTTCTGTTTCCAGTCCTTTGTCATGATTTTGAATTCTGCACCACCTCCATTATTGATGAGAAGAATACGCACATTATTTTTAATGTGGCGAATTCCCAAAGCATTCATATCATAGAAGAAAGCCAAATCACCAGTAACTATAAAACAAAGTTCATCTGTATTCATACTTTCACCAATAAGCATAGAATTGCATCCATCAATACCAAAAGCAGCTACATTTCCATATCCCTGAATCGATTCATGCAATGGGAAATAGCTCCAACAACGGAGACTATTTAAAATTGCAAAATTCATGATACTCTGCTGTGGAATTATCTTATAAAGTTGCTGCGCTGCATAACAATTAGAGAAAGGCATTTCAACATCATAATTCATCGTATCATTTAAAGCCTTCCATTTTTGATAATACTGATGCTCGACACGTTCCTTACTTGCTATTCTTTCAAAGAAATAATAGTCAGGACATTCGAAAATCTTAGTAAGATGACCATAAGTATCCACATAGTTACCATCCTCTGCTATTCTCCAATGTTCCGCATTACCAATTCTATTTAAAGCACCATAGATAGGATAATCTCCAGTTTGTCCTCCTATCGTAATAAGTACATCTGGCTTCAATAGACTAAAGCCACCACATGAGATCAAAAGGTTTGCAGAAACGCTATACTTTCCATGATAATTGGAAAGATGATTGACATAGACAGCTGCATCAACTCCTTCACAGAATTTTTCAATAGCCTTATTTTCTCTTTCAGAAAATACTCGATGTTCTCCTATGACTATCAAAAACTTTTTGTTTACCAGCTCTACATCACTCCAATCATCCCATGCCATATAACGACGCAATGGTCTTATTGCAGGCAATTCTACATTTTCAAATTGGCCTTGCAGCGCATCCACAATACGAATATTTAACTGTATTGGTCCTGGATTTCTATGCGTTGTCTCTAATATAGCTTCCTTGGCATTATGATAAACCTGCATACGGGTATTATCATCCGTAACAGGAGGTAAATCAAATGATGCTTTCACTGCATCCTTTGGAAGAGAACATTGATCAGGAGCTTGCATATAATCCTGATACTGAAATCTTTCAAGTTTTGCAGTTGTAATAGCTAAAATAGGAGTATGCTTATAGAAAGCCTCTGTCAAACCTGGCACATAGTTACGAGTAGCTTGTGCACTTGTACATGATGTTGCAATAACCTCTCCAGTCTGAAGGTGTAAACCTATCGCAAAATACATTGCACTTCGCTCATCAGGCACAGAATAACACTTAAAAAATGAATCCTCCTGAACAGCCTGGGATATTGGAATATTTGTTCCACCTGGGCTAACTACTATGTGACGTATATTATATTGTTTCAACAAAGAGATAACAATACGAACATTTTCTTGAATTGTATACATTATTTTAAAATTAATTGATTAAAAAGAATAATGAATATTATTATATTTTACAATCATCTTGCATATAACTTTTTATTAAAGAATTCTATAACTTTTGCTCGTTCCAAACGATTTAGTCCCCAAAAATAGATAGAGATAAATGCAGACAACTCACATATCACACATACGCAAATAAATCGAACTAATGATTCTTTCATATAGCAGATTAACAACAGCGGCAACATCGTAGTTAAACATAAAACAACAATGTCTTTAACTAACACTTCCTTCACAAATGGAAGAACAGGTAATTTAATCATATCTTTAAGTAAATACATTCTACATATCAGTTGAAATACAAATATTATGAACTGGATATAATAAGACCATTGTGGTGAAAAATCAAACTTATAAAGAATGTAAACCACTGGAAATATTACCATACCCAAGCCACCTACTATTATCTGGTATTTTTTTATATCACCTGTTGCCATCATGGAAGTAACTAAAGTGTTTGAAACAACCGAAAGCATTGATATCATTAATGTGAGACGCAAAAACACTACAGCATATTCTGGAACCAATCCCAACCATAAATGCAATATTTGGTTTGCTTCTAAAATTATTGGCAAACATAATACAACTACAAGAAAAAACGAATATTTAGAACCAGCGAACACCAATTTATGCATATAGTCATAATCACCCTGTGCATATGACTTCGTTATTTGAGGGTTGATTGCTGTACCAAAATTGGTTGTAAACTGATTTACAACATTCTCGACTTGTGTTGCAATACCACGAGCTGCATTTAACGCTACTCCAAAGAACATATTCAACAACATATTTACACCTTGTGTCATAAGAAGGAAAGAACCTGCTCCCAAAAAATTCCAACCAGCAAAGCCAGTCATTTTTTTTAGCAATGGTTTATCTAAAATAAACATATAAGAACATTCCTCGAATTTCCGTTTACAATAAACACCATATATAAGTCTAAGTGACAACGATATCAAAAGAATTAAAAAGGAATATACGATAAGTTTATCAAAAGGAGATATAATTATTAAATATACAACGACTAACTTCATTACAGCCTCATAAATCGAAATGTAGGCAAAAGCAGACATTTTTTCGTGAGCAATAATTGCCGCATTATACGGGATACTGATAAGATTTACAGCAAAAGATATAATTGAAAATTGCAATACCCAATTTGCCGCCACCATTCGTCCGTCAGGTATATTCATCTTATAATTCAAAAACCATACGCCTCCTATTTCTATCAAAACTGCAATAATTACAGCCATAATGATTTGAACATTAATTGCTGTAGAAAAGACTTTTTTTAAAATTTTCTTATCTCCTTTACCCAGTTCAAATGTAATATATCTACTAATGGCATTGGATAAAGAACCACTCATTATACTAAACATGGCTACGATTCCACCAACAACATTATAAATACCAAAATTATCAACTCCTAATGTTTGAAGGGTTATTCTTGAAGTAAATAAAGAAATAACCATCAAAAAGAGCATTCTAAAGTAAAGAAGAAGCGTATTCTTCGCTATTCGTTTATTATTATCTAATGTTTGATTTGACATATATTACTTTCCATTTTTTTTAATTCTCTGTTCTTCTTTCAAAGAACAAACAAGCAGTTGTCCATTCTTCTCGGCTACGATATAGCCATCCAAGCCTTGAACTACCACCTTACTTTCATCGGCTGCATGAACCACGCAGTTCTTGCATTCATACAAGTTGATGTCCTTGCCTACCTTGGCATTGCCATCATCATCCTGTGGAAGTTAGGTTCGGAGGCTGCCCCAGCTGCCTAAGTCGCTCTAGCCAAAGTCGGCTGGCAAGGTATAAATTTCCTTCGACTTCTCTATCACAGCATAGTCAATGCTTAATAAGAACAACGTTTTATTAATATAAATCCACTTTGATATCGAACGGACTATCGAAATCCTTCAACATCTTATGCTTTGTATCTTTCTCTGAGAGATTAGCATGCTCCGTTGGGATCCTCCAATCGATACCGAGGGTGTCGTCGAGGATGCTGATGCCTCCATCGGCTTCTGAATAATTGCTTGTATGGAACACCTTGGTTAATACAAAAGGAATTAATTGAAATTCCATGTGGCTCCCCCTTTCGTCTTGTAGCGGAACCAGAATGTCTGAAAGTCTTTGTCGCTGTACATTTTACTTACGTTTAAAATTACTGGCGACAAAATTACATCTTCTTTATCAAATCACCAAATCCGTTTTTGGACGCTTACGGAAATGAACTGGCTGTCTTACGGATAGCCTTACCAGAGATGCAATACTCGACAGCTTGCGCCTTGGTGATTTGCTTGAAGCTTTTGTAGAAAAGGTTCAAGCCGTTTTTTCCTTATACTCGCAATTCTTACGGCGGAATCCATAATAAGAATCTTTGGCTGGACATTGTTCTTCAAGAGTCACTACGCCAAGGGCACAGCGATAAAACAGATTGAAAATCTCCAGAGTACAAAAAGTCAAAGAACGAATGAATGTTAAACTTTTAAACGTAACCACTTTTTAAAGTGGACTCATCATATTGAATGAATATTATGTAATTGCTCATTAATATTATCCAATTCTTTTCTCTTTGCAGATAACCTTTCCTTCAACTTAACATATTCTTTATGTCTATCATCCCAATTGTCATATGCATCTTGCATACGTTTCTGCTTATTAGAGTTTAAAGTACATGTTCTTGTTAAACAAAATATTGCTATAGCTCCTAAAATTCCAAAAATCCAATACTGATGAGTTTCTAAACTAAAAACTTGAAAGAAATCAAGCATAAAAGCACTAACGTTCACTAAAATTAATAGTATACCCAATACCAAAAATAGCCAAGGTGAATAATTACGAAATGAAGCCTTTCGCAAAACATCATTTGACTTGATTTGTCCGTCTAAGCTTGCTATCTCATCAATTAATACATCCTTTTTCTCATGCAACCTAACCTTTTCTTGTGCAAGTTGTTTAGCTTTAATCTGCTCTGATACTGCTTTATTTTTTTCATCTAATTCTTTATTAACTTGATTCAACTGTAATTTCAAAGTAGAATTGTCAGAGACCAAACCTGATACTTCTATTATTTTTTCTGATTCACTACGTTTTGATTCATCTAGTTCTTGTCTTACTTTCTCCAAAGCATCGTTCTGAGCAAAAATTGCAGCTTGTAATTTTTCGTTTTTATTTTTTTCTTCCGCAATTGTTTTATTATAATGCTCATTATCGGCATCAACAGCATCGTGAATCATTTTTTCCCATGAAGTCCCTAGTTTATTCTGATTATCTGGATCTGTCTCAATTGTGATAATTACATTTTTTGCTCTACGATATAATTTATGAATAAAATCCTTATAAACTAACGGATCAAAATCATCTTTTGTATGATTATAAAAGCGAGAAACTTCCACTATCTTATTTCGAACTTTCACACTATGTAAATCTAGACAATGAGCCATCGTCTCCGTTAAGGCACAACTAGATATGTCTACAGGTTTAGCATTATGCATCCACAAATCTAATATAACCTTGCCTGTTGAAATCATATAATTCACAGAAACATGCTGAGCTTTACAAAAACTTATTAAGTCTACATTAGCAGTCAAAAAATAAACATTCTCTATATCTGACTTTGCTTTTCTTCTCTCCTTTATAAAGTCATCCATATATATATCATGGATTTCTCTAAAATTATCTGTGCAATAAGAGTCTGGAATTTTACTTCTAAATTCCCCCAATAGTTTTATTATTTTCTTTCCCTTATACGAGTTTTTTATCTTATGCTTGTCCTCATCGCTCATTTTAGGGAATACATTTACACCCAAGTTTTCTACCAACGATTCAATGTGTAATCTAATGCTAGCTAAATCATTAGTTTTTAGTTTACGTCTATCACATGCAGAGGCTATATCTGTTGAAGGATTTGGGCCATGAGCCTCCACGGAAGCAAGAATATATTTTATTTCTTCAAGAGTAATCGGATTAACTCTAAGAATACCACCTGACGACTTAATTATATCACAAACCTCTTTGGAATAAGTTTCGCGTAAGGGATTAGATAATTCCAATAGTCCCATAACTATGGAAGTATCTAGATAAAACTCTGCCTTAATACCTTCACAAGAATCATTAACTTGAGGGCGTTCACTAGTCAAAAAAGCAACTATAACAGAACTCCAAAACAACTGATTTGCTACAGCATATAATTCTTTATCACTATCACTCAAATATTGTAAAAAGAAAACGAGAGTTGTATAACGATCGTCAACTTTGGAAGCATCCTCATTTTCAAAATAGCCTAAAATATTGTCTGTATTGTCAGTAATAAACTGCAAGAAAGATACATTATCGTCATAACAACCTTGAACTTGAAGAAAATTCTGATAGTTACGTTCTATCTGCTCTAATTTTGAATTAAACAAAACTTCCTTTTCATCAACACGAATATCATCAAAGTATGCGTGATGAATCTGAAAAGAATTACCATTTTCGTAAACTTGCAAATCAATTTTTTCATTTGAAATTTTGCTAATTTTTAAAACTGACTTAGAAATAACTATAATAGGAATGTCTATACCAAACTTATCTTTTATAAACTCATTTATCTCATCTGCTGTACAATAAGAAACCTCTAAGTTTTTCTTTGAAAATATTTTCGCTATAGAATATTTAATAATAGGAAAATAAATATCAGAATACAATCCTTTGGTTTCATTTGCATACAAAGCCGAGATTAAAGCATAATTAGATTTTTGTGCCATATACTTTTCTTCCATTTGTTTTTAAAGACCGAATCTTATTAACTAAAAAGAAAATTCAAATCTACTTATTATAATACTCCTTATACCACTCAGCAAAAGCTCTCAATCCTTCTCTCAAAGGTGTAGATGGTTTATATCCAAAGTCCTCTTCCAATGGAGTAGTATCAGCATAAGTTACAGGAACATCGCCTGGCTGCATCGCAACCAGCTCCTTATGTGCCTCAAAGTCATAATCTTCAGGCAGAACACCAGCACGGATCAGCTCCTCCTGCAGGATACTTACAAACTCTAGCAGGTTCTCAGGATGCGAGTTGCCGATATTATATACCTTATATGGAGGGATAGGTAAACCATCCTCACCATTATGCTTCTCTGGGGCATGCTGCATTACTCTTACGATACCTTCAACTATATCATCTACATAAGTAAAGTCACGCTTGCAGTTACCATAGTTGAAAATCTTGATGGTTTCGCCCTTCACTAGCTTGTTGGTAAATCCAAAGTATGCCATATCAGGGCGACCTGCAGGACCATACACGGTGAAGAATCTCAAGCCCGTACTTGGAATGTTATAGAGTTTAGAATACGCATGAGCCATCAACTCATTGCTCTTCTTGGTAGCTGCATATAGACTTACGGGGTTATCCACTTTATCATCTGTAGAATATGGAACCTTCTTATTGCTACCATACACACTGCTAGAACTTGCATATACCAAATGCTCTACCTCGTGATGACGGCAAGCCTCAAGGATATTATAGAAGCCAATGAGGTTGCTCTGGATATAAGCATCAGGATTCGTGATGCTATAGCGAACACCTGCCTGAGCTGCCAGATTTACAACCACAGAAATCTTGTTATCAGAGAAGATTTTCTCGATAGCCTCCTTATTGGCAATAGAGTCATGAACA
>ERZ772820.1237-NODE-1237-length-20711-cov-3.634731_pt1 | contig 20711 bp, 17 predicted proteins | sample MGYA00511377_ERZ772820 | MGnify/ENA primary metagenome ERZ772820 (study PRJEB29015, sample SAMEA2737684) | human gut metagenome | biome: human gut; feature: human-associated habitat; material: faeces | place: China | collected 2012 ... | reverse complement strand
AAAATGATTTGGATAATGGAGATAAGCTTATTTTGGATACTGCGAAGTATGTACTTGAGAATGATGAGTTTAAAAAGATGTCGGATATTAGTGAAAAGATGGGGAAAATAGCTGTTAAACTAAGTGATGCTATTATTTGCTCAAAATATGATGACGATGATGTTAAAGATTTATTAAAAATCATGAAAGTAAAGAATGCAGTTATGGATTTACAAATGGCAGTTGAGAGATCTGGGCTAAAAGTTTTCTTGCTAAAAAATGCACAATTCTTATCAATGAATGATGAATATGAGTTGGAACTGAGAAAGAGTAATTATGTTCCTTATATAGGTGAGCACAAACCTGAGCTGTGTAATAAGGGGATGAATGATATTTTTATTGATTTGGTAGATAGAATGATGTTTGTACAGTATATGATGTTGATGGGGATTTTTGAAGGATTTTGGGATATTTTAATTGAACTGTCAAAGGAAGATGGTGTGGAGGGAAATTTGAGTCAACCAAATGGAATACGACGAGGTTCATTCATACATAAAAATATAGGCAAAGAAATTGTAAATAAGGAAGCTTGGATGTATAAAATACATGACGATAAAGACAGCTTTTATTTTTTGGCTAATAAACGTATTATACATATAGAAAAGAATGAAGGAAAAAGTGAAGTATATGGTATCGCATATCCCAAAGAAGATATAGGGCTTTTTGAAAAGGAAATTGTTACTGAATAAATGATTAAAAATTTTATGCTTCATGAAAAATAATAATAGGTTATGCCACAAAGTTACACTCCTGAATTTAGGAAGAAAATTGTACGCCTTCATACGGAAGAGGGCGTACCTGCAAAAGCATCACTGCTGAGTATGGGGTATCCAAAGCCAGCATTTCCAAGTGGTGCAGCGAATTAAGCAAAGAATGTCAAGCTAAAGCTCACGAAGATCCTGATTTACCAAATGAAATGGAACTCATGAAGGAGAATCTCCGGTTACGAAAAGAACTGGAAGAAGCAAAAAAGAGAATCTATTCCTAAAAAAGCAGCGGCATTCTTTGCAAAGGAAATCGATTAGAGGCTTATCGATTCACAGAACAACATCATATTGAATTTGGCCGGCGCTGGCTTCTCAGAAGGCTGGAAATCTGTCCAAATGCTTACTATAACTACCTAAAACGCAGGAAAGCTGATTGTTATACCCATAAATCAGAAGTACAGAATCAAATAAAAGAAGATCTCCCACTCGCACAAGGGAGTCGCTGGTTACCGCAGCATGAAAGTTAATCTGGAACGTAAGTGTCATAGTGTACCAATGGTGTTAGAGAAAGGGAAAATGGAACTTTCGGAGAAAGGGAAATGGACTAGCGGAGATTATTCTGAGGGAGAGTCTTTGCTGGTAGAGGTGTAGGATGAAAGAAATCTATGAATACAAAAAAGCAACGATAGAAAATATCAATGAACTGGTAAGAACAAGAATCATTGTCCTTCGTGCTGCCAATAAACTGTCGGATGATGTGGATATGTCATTGGTGGAAAAAGAATCCTATGAGTATTATAAGCGAACATTAGAAAATGGTGAGCATATTGCATATCTTGTGTATGATAACGAAATTTTTATTGGTGCCGGCGGTGTCAGCTTTTATCAGGTTATGCCAACATATCATAATCCAACTGGTAAAAAGGCGTACATTATGAATATGTATACGGCATCAGAATATCGGAGACAGGGGATTGCATTTCATACATTAGATTTACTTGTAAAGGATGTAAGGAAACAGGGCGTATCACAGATTACTTTAGAGGCGACAGAGATGGGACGACCATTGTATGAAAAATATGGATTCGTAAAAATGGAAGATGAAATGGAGCTGATCAAATGACAAGAGTTTATTTCGTGCGTCACGCACAGCCGGAACACGAATGGGAAGAAGACAGGACAAAACCTTTGACGGAAGAGGGTAAGAAAGATTCTGCAATTGTGCTGGAATTTTTGAAGGATAAGAAAATAGATGCGTTTTATTGTAGTCCGTATAAACGTAGTATGGATACCATTGCAGAGGCAGCAGATTTTTTCACAAAAGAGATTATAACAGATGAGAGATTGAGGGAGCGTGAAAAGGGACTTGATGGAAACAACCACGGAATGTTCCGAAAACGATGGGCTGACCATAATTATCATGAAGAGGGTGGAGAGTCCATTGCTATGGTGCAAAAACGTAACATAGAGGCACTGAATGAGATTTTATCAGATAATACGGATAAAGATATTGTTATAGGAACCCATGGTACTGCCCTTAGTACGATATTGAATTTTTATGACAATAATTTTGGATGTGAAGATTTTTTAAGAATTATTGACTGGATGCCATATATTATCGAACTGGACTTTGAAGGCAACTGTAACGAAATGGAATCTGAATGTCCGAGTTACAGTTTTAAGCTGATTGGCAAACAGGAACATTGTTATATAGAGAAGGAATTTAAAGGTAAGTAGCGTGCGGATAAAAAGTAATATTGTTTTATCTATGGAAGGATTGTAGTTATGCAATATGCAAGAAAATTGAGAAAAGGCGACAAAGTAGCAATTGTAAGCTTGTCAAGTGGAATGCTCGGTGAAGAATTCTGCAGTCATAATATTGAGATTGGCGTAAAGAGATTAAAAGAATATGGTTTGGAGCCGGTATTTATGCCTAATGCTTTGAAGGGTATTGAATATTTGCAAGTTCATCCGCAAGCAAGGGCGAAAGATCTAAAAGATGCATTTCAGGATAATTCTATTGCAGGGATTATTTGTGCAATTGGTGGTGATGATACATATAGGCTTTTGCCTTATCTGATGGAAGATGAAGAGTTTATAAAAGCAGTAGAGGAGCATCCAAAATTATTTACAGGATTCTCAGATACTACGATCAATCATTTGATGTTTTATAAACTGGGCTTGTCTACTTATTACGGACCAAACTTTATTTGTGATTTGGGAGAAATTGCAGATGAAATGTTACCATATACCAAAAGGGCATTTGAGAGTTATTTGGAAGGTAATGAATCTGATGAAATTATATCCAGTGATACTTGGTATGAAGAAAGAGAAGATTTTTCAAGAGCCGCAATAGGAACAGAAAGAAAAACTCATAAGGAAGAACGTGGGTTTGAACTTCTCCAGGGAAGTGAAATTTTCCAAGGAGGATTATTAGGTGGATGTTTGGAAAGCCTTTATGATATATTGACCAATAGCAGATATGAAGATGAAAAGGAAGTTTGTGAAAGATATGATCTGTTTCCAAATAAGGAAGAGTGGATTGGGAAAATTCTATTTATAGAAACCTGCGAAGAAAAACCGACTCCTGAATTGTTTGAAAGAGAAGTGTTATTACTGAAAGAAAAGGGAGTATTTGATGTGGTAAATGGTATATTAGTTGGAAAACCACAGGATGAAGCTTATTATCAGGAATATAAAGATATTCTTATTAGAGTGATAGACAATGAGGAACTTCCGATTGTTTATAATGTGAATTTCGGACATGCTATGCCACGATGTGCGTTACAGTATGGTGCTGTTGCAAAGGTAGATATGAAGCAGAAAAAGATTTATGTGAATAGGTAGGAGCGAATACTATGGCTGTGTCATATAACAAATTATGGAAATTATTAGTGGATAAAAAAATGAGCAAATCCGATTTGCGTAAAAGGCAGAAATTGCTCCTAACACGATGACAAAATTACGTCGTGATGAAGAAGTAAGTCTTACAAAGGTTATTGATGTGGTATGTAAAATCATAGACGAAGTTTCATTTGCAGGGGCTGATTCCGTTATGCATGGCACGATAGAAAAAATGGCAGAACACTGACAAAAAGTTATGGAAAATTTTCCTGATGAATTTATAAGTTCATCAAAGTAGTGAAACTCATGCAGGAATATGTTATACTAAAGGCAGACAAAGCTGGAGGATATATGGATGAGCACCTGCAAGGCACTGTTATCTAAAATTACAAATAAAAATGCTTTTTACGAGCAGAAGGATGTGACACAGAATATTTTTGCGTTCCGTGTGGTGGGAATCTGCATTTTATTCTATTCGTTTGTGATGATTCTGAACAGCCTGCATATTTTTATCGTGGATCAGGCGATTTTTATCAGAGGCTATGTGGTGGCATGTGTGCTGGCGTTGATTTATGGATTGCTGCTTGTGAAGATGGGGCTTGAGCACCCATTTACCAAGTATCTCAGCGTTACGGCCATCGGGCTGATTGTCATGGTCGCGAGTGCATCCCTTACCTACCATATGATCATTATTATGATGATCCCGATTATCATTTCAAGTATGTATACTTCAAAGAGACTGTCGGTTTATGCCTTTATATTTACAGTGGTTGTGATTACGATCAGTACTTATGTGGGCTATTATTTTGGGGTATGTGATGCAAACATGGCACTGCTGACGGTGACATCACTGGATCATCTGCAGAAGGATGGTGTGTTTTTGCTCAACAAAGTAAACGAAAATCCTGTGGTTACGCTGGCACTTTATTATGTGATGCCGCGATCGCTGATGGCGGTTGCATTTTATTATGTAAGTAACAGTGTAAACAGTATTGTGCGCAAGTCCATGGAAAATGCAATGCGTATGATACAGGCAGCTTCCATGGATGATATGACAGGGCTTTACAGCAAAAATAAACTGCTTGAAACAGTGGAACATATGGAGCCAAAAGAACGCCCGGTTGCGGTTATTTATTGGGATGTCAACCAGTTGAAATATGTAAACGATACGTTTGGTCATTTGTACGGAGACCAGCTGATTGCCAAAATTGCGGGATCCATTCGGGCAGCAGTGACGAGTGAGGAAACCAATGCTTACCGTTACGGTGGGGATGAATTTCTTATGATTATTCCGGATGGGACACAGGAGATTGCAGAAGATGTCATTGAAAAGTGGAGGCAGGTGATGAAGCCGATTCAGAAAAACAGTGAGATTCCGGTATCTGCCTCCGTGGGATATGCCGTGGGAAAATATGAAAATATAATGGAGCTGATCGAGATCGCAGATCAGAGAATGTATAAGGACAAACAAATACGCCGCCAGTAGCGGCGTATTTTATGGCTCAGAGGGATAACAGAACCGGAAAGGGAGTAGAGAAAATTTGAAAACAAACAAATATGAAATAGATATGTGCAATGGTTCGATCATGGATAAACTGATCTCGTTTGCACTCCCACTCATGCTATCTGGAATTTTACAGCTGATGTTCAATGCGGTGGATATCATTGTTGTGGGACATTTTACGGGAAAACAGGCACTGGCGGCAGTGGGATCGACCACGGCACTCATCAACGTGTTTACTAATCTGTTTATCGGAATTTCGCTGGGGGCTAACGTGCTTGCGGCACGTTTTTTTGCGTCCGGCAGGGAAAAAGAAATGTCAGACACGGTACATACCGCCATTCTGCTGGCACTGATCAGCGGAATTCTCATGGCAGGAATCGGGGTAATCAGTGCAAAAGGTGCGCTGCTTCTTATGGGAACGCCGGACAATGTCATTGCACAGTCAACCCTTTACATGCGGATTTATTTTCTGGGGATGCCGTTTTTTATGCTCTATAATTATGGGGCAGCGATTCTGCGTGCGGTGGGAGATACCAAGCGGCCGTTGTTGTTTCTGGTGATTTCCGGATGTGCCAATGCACTGTTGGATCTGATTCTTGTGATCGGTTTTCATCTGGGGGTGGCAGGCGTAGCTACTGCAACGATTACGGCACAGATGATCTCCTGCATTCTGGTTTTGTTATGCCTGTACCGCACCGACAGCTGCTATCAGCTGCGCTTTTCGAAGCTGAAAATAAAAAAGGTTTATCTGCTGCAGATTTTTCAGGTGGGAATTCCTGCCGGGATTCAAAGTACGGTTATTAACTTTTCAAACGCGCTGCTGCAGTCTTCCGTGAATTCCTTCGGAGATACGGCGATGGCGGGGTATACAGCGGCAAATAATATTTTGGGATTTTTGTATATGTCGGTAAATTCCATTACACAGGCATGTATGAGTTTTACCAGTCAGAATTATGGTGTGGGAAAATATAAACGTATGGATCGTGTGCTGATCGACTGTCTGATTCTTACGGTCAGTGTTTCCCTGCTGCTGGGATGTGGCGCATGGTTTTTCGGACCGCAGGTACTTAGTATATATACGAGAGAAAAGCATGTGATCGAGAGCGGCATGGAGATTCTTGCCATTACAACAGTGCCGTATTTTCTGTGTGGCATTATGGATTTGTTTCCCGGAGCACTGCGGGGGATGGGACATTCGGCAGTGCCGATGATCCTGTCGGTGATCGGTACGGTCGGAACGAGAATTCTCTGGATTTTTGGATTTTTCCCACATCACAGATCGTTGTACTTCCTGTTTATTTCTTATCCGGCATCCTGGATCATCACGATTGTGATGCAGGTCATCTGTTTTTATTTTGTGAGAAAAACGGTGCGCAGGGAATTGATGCGGGGATAAAACGCAGCGTAAAAAATGTGCCCAAAAATCGGAAACGATTTTTGGGCATTTAGTTTCTTGAAGGAAGAGAGAGAACATGCTACTATAATGGAAACTGAAATGAAGAAAATAGTTTCCTTCCGGCAGAAAGGATGAAAAGAATGAATAAAGAACTGAAAGAGAACATTATGCAGGGAACTTTGCAGGCATTCAATCAAAAGGGTTTGAAATTTACGATGGATGATATTGCAAAGATTTTAGGGATCAGTAAAAAAACGATTTATCAGGTGTTTCGTGATAAGGAGGCTTTGTTTCTGGAAACGGTGGACTATTTGTTTGACCGGATCAAGGACAGTGAGCAGAAGATCGTAGAGAATCCGGAGATGGACACCCTGCAAAAGATTCACACAATCCTTGGTGTGATGCCGGAATGTTATCAGGATGTGGATTTTCGACAGTTATATCAGTTAAAAGAAAAATATCCGGAGATTTATCATCAGGTGGAAGTACGGCTCGAAACAGGCTGGGAAACGACCATTGCCCTGTTGGAACAGGGCATGCAGGAAGGTGTGATCCGTCCGGTCCGGATTCCGATTTTAAAGATGATGCTGGAAGCATCGTTAGAGCAGTTTTTCCAGCGCGATATCCTGCTGCAGAATGAAATTACTTATGCGCAGGCATTGCAGGAGGTTGTCGGGATTCTGATGTATGGAATTGCTTCGGAGAGGTAAAACGAAAGGGGAGCATAAAGAAGCATGGAGAGGTTGTATTGGAACAATGACTGGAAATTTGCCGAAACATGGGAAGAAGCCATGAAAGAGGCAGTATATCCGGAAAATGAGATGGAGGATGTGCGGCTGCCGCATACCTGCAAAGAGCTTCCGTATCATTACTTTGATGAGCATGCGTATCAGATGCTGTGTGGATATCGCAGACATTTTATGGCGCCGGAAGCGTGGCAGGGGAAAAGTGTGGAACTGACCTTTGAGGGAGTGGCGCATGATGCGGTTGTTTATGTCAATGGGACAGAAGTGAAAGCGCACCATTGCGGTTATACGGCATTTTTTGTGGAACTTGCAAAATACCTGAAATATGGGGAGGACAATGTACTTGCGGTGCGTGTCGACAGCCGGGAAAATTTGAATATTCCGCCGTTCGGATATGCCATAGATTACATGACTTTTGGCGGGATGTATCGTGAGGTTTATGTGCAGGTGAGAAATAAGACACATCTCGCAGATGTATTTATCAAGCCACAGATACATCCTCTGCAGGTGACTACAGAGATTACGGTACAGAATATTTCGGATGGGATAACGTTGCAGCAGGAAATCCGCAAAAAAGGCGAGGGTGCATATAGTCCCCTGGGAAAAAAGCCGGTAAAACAGACAAATGTGCAAACCGTTTTTCCGGTGCAGGAGATCCGTTTGTGGGAACCGGAAAATCCATATTTGTATGAAATCCGTACGAGTTTGTGGAAAAATGGGGAAATGATAGATGCGCGTGTGGATATCACAGGGTTTCGGGAGGCCGGATTCCGAAAAGATGGTTTTTATCTGAACGGAAAGAAACTGCGGCTTCGTGGGTTAAACCGTCATCAGAGTTATCCGTATGTGGGATATGCAGCGCCGGCATCCATGCAGATTTTCGATGCCGATATTCTCAAAAAAGAACTTGGCGTGAATGCTGTGCGCACTTCCCATTATCCGCAGTCGCAGGATTTTATCCGTCGTTGTGATGAAATCGGTCTGCTTGTGTTTACCGAGTTTCCGGGGTGGCAGCACATCGGGGGTGAAGAATGGAAGCGGCAGGCGGTGCAGAATTTAAAGGAAATGATCGTGCAGTACCGCAATCATCCTTCCATTATTCTCTGGGGTGTGCGGATTAATGAGTCGCAGGATGACGATGTTTTTTACAGGGAAACAAACCGGGTGGCACATGAACTGGACGATACACGTGCAACCGGCGGAGTGCGGATGCTAAAGAAAAGCCATCTTCTGGAGGATGTTTATACGTACAACGATTTTCTTCACGATGGCAGACATCCGGGGTGTAATCCGAAACGAAAAGTTACACCAGATATGAAAAAACCGTATCTGATCAGTGAGTATAACGGGCATATGTTTCCGACCAAGCCGTTTGACGATGAGGAACACCGGACGGAGCATGCAATCCGTCATGCAAATGTATTAAATGCGGTGGCACAGGAGCCGGATATTGCAGGAAGTTTTGGCTGGTGTATGTTTGACTATAATACGCACAAGGATTTTGGCAGTGGTGACCGGATCTGTTACCATGGCGTGATGGATATGTTCCGCAACCCGAAACTTGCGGCGGCGGTGTATAGCAGTCAGCAGGAAGATACACCGGTTTTAGAACTGAGTTCTTCGATGGATATCGGAGAGCATCCGGGCGGAAACCGCAGCGGAAACTGGATGATTACAAATGCGGATGCCGTGCGGATGTACAAAAACTCTAAATTAATCAAAGAGTATCATCGGGAGGACTCCCCATATCGTGCACTGGCGCATGGACCGATTCCTGTGAATGACTTTATCGGAAATGCGATTGTCGAAAATGAGCCGATGAAACCGAAACAGGCCAGACTGATAGGGCAGCTGCTTAACATGACGGCGTATTACGGGCTGAACAATCTTCCGGCAAAGTTCTACCTTCTGGCATTGCGGCTGATGGTCTGCTATCACATGAAACCAAAGGATGCGGTTGCGCTTTACACACGTTATGTCGGGGACTGGGGGACGACTTCCACGGTCTATAAGTTTGAGGCTGTCAGGGACGGAAAAGTGGTAAAGACCGTGATCAAGGAGCCGATGCAGCAGGCACATCTGGAGGTGAAGGTAAGTGCACATAACCTGACCGAAGGCAGAACCTATGATATGGCGGCGGTTCGTATCCGGGCACTGGATGAAAATGGAAATGTGCTGGGATTTTTCAATGAACCGGTGCAGTTTGAAGTGAAAGGTGTTCTGGAACTGATCGGTCCAAAGACCATATGTTTACAGGGAGGTATGGGCGGTACTTATGTAAAGACGACCGGACAGGCCGGAGAAGGAATTTTGACAATTGAAAATGCGCAGACGGGGAAAATCTGTGAACATTTTCAGGTGGCACGGGAAGAGTAAGGGGGAAATACAATGAAATTATCAGCAAAAGAAAAAACGGCATTCGGCCTGGGGGCGGTCGGAAAAGATATGGTATATATGCTTTCGGCGAGCTATATTCTGTATTATTACCAGGATGTTCTCGGAGTAAGTGCGATGGCAATGGGAATTATTCTCATGGCAGCGCGGGTGTTTGATGCATTTAACGATCCGATTATGGGAGTGATTGTTGCAAAAACCAGAACACGCTGGGGAAAATTCCGTCCATGGCTTCTGGTTGGAACCCTGTGCAATGCGATCGTGCTGTATCTGATGTTTGCCGCACCGCCGGCATGGAATGGAAGTGGGATTGTGGCATATGCAGCCATTACCTATATTGTGTGGGGAGTCACCTATACCATGATGGACATTCCTTTCTGGTCGATGATTCCGGCATTTACAGAAGGCGGAAAAGAGCGCGAAAATTTAACAACTATGGCGCGTTCCTGTTCGGGTGTCGGTTCCGCTCTCGTTACGATTATTACGATGAAATGTGTGTATATGCTGGGACTGGGAAATGAGCGCACGGGTTTCCGCTGGTTTGCACTTATTGTTGCGGTATTGTTTGTGCTGTTTATTACGATCACCTGTCTGACGATCCGGGAAAAATCCACGGTTCATATGGAAACGCCGACCGTACGGCAGATGTTTTCGGCGCTGATTCACAACGATCAGGCAATGACGGTTGTCATCACCATTGTACTGATTAACTGCTCTTTGTATATTACGTCCAATCTGCTGTTGTATTTTTTCAAGTATGATGTGAGTGGGGAGAGCTGGTATAACAGCTATACACTTTTTAGTACATTTGGCGGAGCGGTACAGATTTTGTCCATGATGGTATTGTTTCCGCTGCTGCGGAAGTTTATGAGCAGTATCCGTGTGTTCTACCTGAGTTTTGGAATGGCAATCGCAGGGTATGCGATTCTGCTTGTGCTGATGATTGGCGGTCATACTGCGCTTGGAGCCCTGGTGGTGCCGGGATTTTTGATCTTTGCGGCATTTGGCATGCTGACCGTGCTTACCACAGTATTTCTGGCAAATACGGTAGATTATGGGGAAATGAAAAATCACCGCCGTGATGAAAGTGTGATTTTTTCCATGCAGACGTTTGTTGTGAAACTGGCTTCGGGAGTTGCCGTGCTGATCGCAGCGATCTGTCTGTCTCTCTGTAACCTCAAGCAGGATACAAGTGCGGCGGTTGTTGCGCGTGCAGCGGATTCTTCGGTGCTGGGACTGCGGCTGACGATGGCGGGAATTCCGATGATCGGTCTTTTCATCGCGGTATTGGTATTTCGGAAAAAATATATTTTGACAGAGAAAAAGCTGCAGGAGATTAATGCAGCAATTAAAAATCAGGAGAACTGCTAAAAGAAAGGATGACAGCTATGATTCGTAAAATTGGACAGGCATTCGTACTGGATACGGCACATACAACATATGCATTTTCCATTCTGCCGGGGGGACATCCGGAGCATCTGTATTACGGGAGAACTATTCATATCGAGCATCCGGATGATCTTGAAATTCTTGTGGAAAAGCATGTGTTTGCACCGGGAAATGTGAATATCTGTGAAAAAGAGCATGCCGGTTTTTCGCTGGAGGATGTGCGGCTGGAAATGTCTTCGTACGGAAAGGGTGATATCCGTGAGCCGTTTGTTGAGGCTATTCTTTATGATGGGGCAAAGACTCTGGATTTCCGCTATGAAGATGCCGTTATTACCGGGGAAAAAGATGCGCTGGACGGACTTCCGGGTTCCTATGGAAGTGTGGGAGAAGTGCAGCAGCTGTGTGTGACAATGGTGGACCGGCAGTATGATCTGAAGCTGTTGCTCTACTACTATGTCTATGAGGCGGCAGATGTGATCGGACGGAGTGCGAAGATCGTCAATGCCAGCAGTCAGGATGTACAGCTTACCCGTCTGATGAGTCTGCAGCTGGATTTTGATGACAGTGATTATATTTTTACGACATTTCGCGGCGCATGGGCGCGGGAGATGCATCGCTGTGACCAGACGCTGACCGGTGGCAGAATTGTCAATGATTCTTTTACCGGAACCACGTCGAGCCGGGCAAATTCGTTTGTGATGCTGAGCCGTCCGAAAACGGGAGAAGATCAGGGAGACTGTTACGGATTTCATCTGATCTACAGTGGAAATCACTGTGAGACTGCGGAGGTCAGCAGTTTTGGAAAACTCCGGCTTCTTACGGGGATCAATCCACGGGAATTTTCGTGGAAACTGGAGCCGGGAGCACAGTTTCAGGCACCGGAGGCCTTTATGACCTATGCACCGGATGGATGGGGAGGCATGAGCCGGCGGATGCATGCGTTTATCCGGGAGCATATCGTGCGCGGATATTGGAAAAACAGGCCGCGCCCGGTACTTTTAAACAGCTGGGAGGCCTGCTATTTTGATATCAGTGAGAGCAGGCTCTTAAAGCTGGCAAAGGCGGGAAAAGATGCCGGAATCGAATTGTTTGTGGTGGATGACGGCTGGTTTGGCACACGAAACGATGACACTTCTTCATTGGGAGACTGGGTGCCGAATACAAAAAAACTGCCCGGCGGCTTATCGCGCCTTGCCAAAAAAATTACAGATCTGGGGCTTTCTTTTGGGATCTGGGTAGAGCCGGAGATGGTCAGTGTGGACAGTGACCTTTACCGGAAGCATCCGGACTGGACCATTGAAATTCCCGGAAAACCGCATGCAGAAGGACGAAACCAGAGAATTCTGGATCTTGGCAGGAGAGAAGTACAGGAGTATATCATTGCCAGTATGACAAAGGTCTTTTCTTCGGCACCGGTTTCTTATGTGAAGTGGGATATGAACCGGACGTTTTCCGATTATTATTCACAGAGCCTGCCGGCCGCACAGCAGGGAGAGGTGGCACATCGTTATGTGCTGGGACTGTACCGGTGCATGGAGGAACTGACCCGTCGTTTTCCGGAAATTTTATTTGAAGGGTGTGCAGCAGGCGGAAACCGTTTTGATCCCGGCATTTTGTGCTATTTTCCGCAGATCTGGGGAAGCGATGACACAGATGCCTGTTGCAGGGCGGACATACAGACAAATTACAGTTACGGGTATCCGCTCTCGACGGTGAGTGCACATGTATCTGCGTGTCCGAACCATCAGACGCTGCGCCGGACACCGCTTACGACCCGCTTTGCAGTTGCCGCATTCGCAGTGCTGGGGTATGAATGTAATTTCTGTGACTGTACCAGAGAGGAACTTGAGGAGATCAGGGCTCAGATTGCACTGTACAGGAAGTGGCGTAGTGTATTGCAGCAGGGCACATTTTATCGTGGGCGGACATTTGCTGACGGAAATCTCACAGAATGGACCTGTGTTTCAGAAGATCAGACACAGGCAGTCGGCATGCTGATGCAGAAACTTGCGGAACCGAATACACAGTTTCATGCGTATTATCCCAAAGGACTTGCAAAAGAGAAACGGTACCATTTTACCAACCGCGCGTTAACGTACAGTATTCTGGAGTTTGGGGATCTGGTCAACACGGTTGCTCCGGTACATATCCGCCCGGATTCTGTGACACATCATCTGCTGGCAAAATTTGTAAAGATGGATGGGGAAACGGAGGATTTCTGTGCATACGGGGATGCCCTGATGTATGGAGGTGTACATTTGCACCCGGCATTCGGAGGCACCGGGTATAATGAGAACGTACGGTATTTTCCGGATTTTGCGTCTCGTTTGTATCTGATGGATTGCAATTTATAGCCGAAAAGTGCTATGATACAAAAGAGCAATTCAGGCAGGACAGGAGATAAGAAAATGCAGAAACGAAAAAAAAGATGGTACATAGCCGTTGCAGCAGTTATAATTTTAGCAGTTGTTCTGGTATTGGCAGTTGTGCTGGGGAAAAAGGGAAAGAACAAAAAAGATCCAAAGATGATTGAGCCGACGCAGCAGGAGCAGGCATCGGAAATACCGACGGAAACAGAGGAAGTATTTGATTATTCCGCTACGGAGACCGCAGAGACAAAATCGCTTCCGAAGTCTGTTGTCAGCAAGCAGGGAATTCTCATTGATGTGGATGCCGGAACGATTCTGGCTGGAAAAGATGCATTAAAACGTATGATTCCAGCATCTATGACCAAAATCTTTACCGTGCTGGTAGCAGCGGAAAATATTAAGCCAGAGCAGCTGGACGAGCTGGTTACCATCAGTATTGATGCCACAGATTTCAGTTATAGTAATGACTGCAGCAATACCGGATACGAAGTGGATGAGCAGGTAACGGTAAGGGATCTGTTTTATGGAACCATTTTGCCATCAGGGGCAGATTCTGCGGTTTCTCTGGCAACTTATGTGGCCGGTTCACAGGAAGCATTTGTGGATATGATGAATCAGGAACTGGAAAAAATGGGATTGTCGGAGACCACACATTTTACCAACTGTGTCGGCATATACAATGATGACCATTACAGTACGCCGTATGATATGGCAATGATTTTAAAAGCCGCAATGGACAATGATCTGTGCAGGGAAGTTCTTGGAACGCGAACCTATACGACATCAAAATCCAAACCACATCCAGATGGGATTACAATATCCAACTGGTTTTTGCGGAGAATTGAAGATAAGGATACACACAGTGAAATTATCGGGGCAAAGACAGGTTTTGTGAATCAGTCCGGAAGCTGTGCGGCAAGTATGGCACAGACACCGGATGGAAAAGAGTATATCTGTGTGACTGCAGGGTCCACCAGCAGCTGGCGCTGTATCTATGATCATGTGGATATCTATGACGCATTTCTGCCAGAGACGGCACAGCCTTTTGAAAGTGAAGAGGTAACACAATAAAAAAGGAACAGCGAAAGCTGTTCCCTGTTGTTTAAAGAATGATGATATTGGCACAATTGATATCTTCTCCAAGGTTGTAAACATTACCGCTGGTAAGCCCGACAACCACAGGACGGAGAATATAGTGCGGAATATTTTTGACCACACGCGCCTGTTCGCCGTTACTCAGTTCCACGATGCTGTCTACCGGATATAGAATCATGCTTTCAAGGAAGCTCTTCATGGCAGTTATGTCGAGTTCCATGGTCATGGACATAATCATTTCCACGGCATCTCTCTGGGAATAGGCTTTTTTATAGGGGCGTTCGGTAACCAGGGCATCATAGATATCCGCTACGGACAGAATCTTGGCATAGGGACAGATTTTCTCCGCAGACACACCCATCGGGTATCCGCTTCCATTGATCTTTTCATGGTGTTGCAAAACACCAAGGCAGACAGCCGGAGAAAATTCCGCACGATCCTTGATCATGTTGTAACTGTATGTCGAGTGCTGCCGCATAATGGCAAATTCGTCATCATTGAGTTTGCCCGGTTTGTTTAAGATAGCATTTGGAATTTTGGTTTTTCCAATGTCGTGCAGCAAACCACAGACACCGATTTCCCGTACTTCTTCGGGAGAGAGTCCCTGCTGCTTGGCAACGATCATGGAAATGGTTGCTACATCCACGCTGTGTTTGAAGGTGTATTCGTCACTGGTTTTGAGTGTGGAGATATCAATTGCGATGGCATCATTGCTTTTAATGGAACGCATCAGGTCATCGGCAATGCTCTCTGTGGTGGCAACCATTTCCTCGGAGGTTGTATTGTTGTAGATAAACTGAATACCGGTAGAGACACGTTCACGGATACTGGCAGAAAGAGTAACTTTTGCGCGGTCTTCGGTACGGAGCCGTTCGATATTTTTTTCTGCTTTTGGAGAAGCAGGAACCTGTTCTGGGTTTTCCTCTTCTTCCCCCTCCTGGATGTAAACAGACATAATACCCAGTTTCAACAGGGAATCAATCATATAATCATCCAGTTCGGCACCTCTGGCAACGAGATTACGTCCCAGACGGTCAACGACCGGATGATCGAGCTTCATGCCCGGTTTTAATTGTCTTGTTCTCATGTACTTTCGTTTTATCATATTTATATTTTACTATTTGTTGGATATTTTGCCAAGTTTTTTTGGAAAACTTTAGGAGAACTTTAGGAGAAATGATATGCTTCCACAACTTTTTTTAGATCGAATGAAACAAATGCTGGAGAAAGAATACCCGGCATTTCTAAACAGTTACGAAGATGCGCGTTATCAGGCACTGCGGATCAATCCGTCAAAAACCGACACAGACCGGTTTACAGAGGAGACTTCCTTTCACCTGCAGCCGGTGCCGTGGGAAGCGAACGGGTTTTATTACGAAAAGGAAGATCAGCCGGGAAAACATCCGTATCACGAGGCGGGCGTGTACTATATTCAGGAGCCGAGTGCCATGGCACCGGCTGCATATCTGGATGTGCAGCCGGGCGAAAAAGTTCTGGATTTATGTGCGGCACCGGGAGGCAAAAGTACACAGATTGCGGCAGCGATGCAGGGAAAAGGGCTCCTTGTCAGCAATGAGATTCATCCGGCGCGGGCAAAGATTCTGTCAGAAAATATCGAGCGGATGGGCATCCGAAATGCCATGGTGACGAATGAAAGCCCACAGGCACTGGCCTCTGTTTTTACGGAGTATTTTGACCGGATCATGGTAGATGCCCCGTGTTCGGGAGAGGGAATGTTTCGCAAAAACGAGCAGGCATGTGATGAATGGAGTCCGGAGAATGTGAAAACCTGTGCCGCACGGCAGCAGGAGATTCTTTCCTGCGCGGCATCGATGCTGCGTCCGAGATCGGAAGAGCCACGGCGCTGGAAATGAAGCTCAAGCGCCTGCTGCCGCGCTGCCGCCGGAATGAGGGAACCATTGCCCTGTTTTTACAGTCAAATCCGCAGTTTCATATTGTTCCGGTGGAGCGGTTTGCCGGGATGTCTGCCGGAGTACCGGCATGGTCTGGCCTTGATGTGGCACCGGAACATACCGGCATGGAGATGCTTGCACATACGATCCGTCTTTTCCCACATAAGTTGCACGGAGAGGGGCATTTTGTTGCCGTTCTGGAAAAAGAGGGAACTGTTTCAAAGAATTATCAGGGATATTGTGCAAATGGGGAAGAAAAGTCACTGGCAAAGGGAGAGGCAAAAGCATACCTTGCCGGATTGCAGGAGTTTCTCGGAAAAGTGCCGGAAGATTATGCCGGGCGGCTGCTCACCTTTGGCGAACAGCTTTATCTGATGCCGGAGCATATGCCGGCAACAAAACGTTTGCGCGTGCTGCGTCCGGGGCTTCATCTGGCAACGATCAAAAAGAACCGGCTGGAACCGTCGCATGCGCTGGCACTGGCGCTCTCTCCACAGGAAGCAAGCCATACATGGGATCTGTCTGTGGAGGACGCGCGTGCATATCTGTCTGGCCAGACATTTCCGGCAGAGGGGCAAAAAGGCTGGTATCTGATCACCGTGGATGGATATAGCATGGGCTGGGGCAAACTTGCAGGTTCTGTGATGAAGAATCATTACCCGAAGGGGCTGCGGAAGCTGCTCTAAAAGAAGTCTGATTATTGTTTTAAGGTTATGATTGTGTGAAAAGTAGCGGAATCCGTATCATAGTACATTTGCATGTCCCCCTGATATTGTTTTACTACTTTTCGGATACTTTTGATTCCAAAGCCGTGTCTGGTTTTATCCGGTTTATTTGAAATCGGAAAACCATCTGGATTGCATTTTGGCATAGTGCGGCAGGAGTTGATCAAAATAAGCACAACAAAAGGCAGGGGTTCTTTCTTTTGTACCGTAAGCTCGATAAAGGAATCCGGAATGTATTCTGCCGCTTCGAGAGCATTGTCCAGCAAATTGCAGAAAAGAGAAGTCATATCATTCGGCCGCAGATGCGTCAGAGTATTGCTTCGGATGTCCGCATGGAATGAAATTTCTTTTTCTTTGCATTGGTGCTGGTAACGGCTGAGAATGGCATTGAGCATTGCATCGTCACAGATACGGGCAGACTCCTGCAAATCCGAGCCATTTAGAAGACTTTTAATATAGGCCTTTATTTTTTCTCTTTCACCCTTTGCGTTTAATAGTTCAATGGACTGTAAATGTTTTTTCAAATCATGAATGAGAATTTTCTGGTTCTCATATTGGGACAACAACATTTCATAATATTCTGTAGCATCAGCTTCTTTTTGTAGCATCAATTGCATTTCTGTAAATTCCTGGCTTTTTTTCTGATTATACTGGTGGATTCCAAATACCAGAAGATTGCTTAGCAAAAGCAGGATGGCACAAATGTTTATCATAGCTGTAATCGGAAAAACATAGGAAGTAACTTCTCCTGTTGCCAAAAAAGTAAACATTACAAATATCGAGGAGATTGGAATTAATATAAGAAAAAGGCATGAACGGTCAAAGTTTTCACGCTGCTTGTCTTTGGGCTTTAATAGAATCGTTGCTAAATATACAATTATAAAAAATATACTTTTGCTGATGATGCCGTACAGGGCAAGACCAAGAGTATCTGTCCGGAAAAAATGAGGAAATAATTTCATAATGATACCTGTTGGAGCTAATTCTGACATTGCCATAATTGCAGTCAGTATGAGGGAATGAAAAAATGCCAGTGGGAGGGTAATTTTAAACGGTATATAAAGAAAAAGGATGTTTGCAACGCAAAACAAGAGGAGATTCAGGTAAGGCTGCTGCAGGAGAGAAAACAAAAACAGAATGAAATATAAGGTGCCAAGTAGCAGAATCCGTGATCGGATAGTGTATTTGGGTGTAAAAAGACTTTCTGCATACTGCCATGCAATGATGGCTTCAACAAGAAAACTGAAAAATAATATCAGAACATATTCCATGTGTTTTACCTCGTACTTTCCAGATATAAAAAATAAGCATTTTTAAAGTCACTGTATTTTCTGCGTGTCAGGTAGGCAATAAGCTGCCGATTGGTAAGATGCACCGTTGTATGGTCAAAATCCGTTATATGCTTAAAATTAACAATAAAACTGCGGTGTGTCCGGAAAAAACAGTTATTGGGAAGCTGGTCAGCCAAATAATTCATATTTCGCACAGAGATCAGATCCTGTGAGGTGGTATGTACAATCACTTTTCGTCCCTGCGCTTCCACTGCGATAATCTGTGAAGTGGGAACCATATAAGTCATTTGTTTTGTCTCAATTGGAATTTTGGCACTTATGGCATTAAAGGAAACCAGGGCATCTTTCATATTTCGGAAAAAGCGCTTCAGATTAATGGGCTTGGAAAGATAACGAAATACATGAAAACGCATGGCATCATCTAGATATTCTGTATATGCGGTCACGACAAAAATAAGAATGTTTTTGTTTTGCTTTTTTAATTCATTTCCGACATAAATGCCGTTTACACCAGGCATTTCGATATCCAGAAAAACAAGATCCTTTTCGCCGTTGTCGGCAAGCAAATCTTCCCCACAGGTAAAAGATACGATTTCCGGGCATTTGATATGGCATTGTTCAAAATAGAACTGGATATAACTGTATAATTGTTCGATTATCAGGGGATCATCATCACAAATTAAAATTCGCATGGTTCATTCGACTTTCTATTAAAAATAATTTCTATATATTATATCATTTTTAAAAATTAAATACAAAGATATGCGCATGAAAAGACAGATTTATGTCGTTTTTGGTTGAAAATAGGAAAAATATGACATAAAAATATAAAAATTACAGAAGTGTTCTGTTTTACACATAATTTTTCTTGCGTTTTAAGAAAAATTTACCAATATATCAGGGAAAATGATTGTTCGTGCAAAATAAGTGGAATGTTTTACGGATATACGATATGATAATGACGTGAAAACCAATGACAAATCTACGCAGTGAAAGGAGGAAAAGCATGAAAAAGCAAATAAAGGGATCTATGGCAAAAGGTGTGAAGGCGGCACTGGATATGGTATTGCGCACAGAAGCAAACAGTACATCCTGTTGTCTTTTGTATCAGCCTAAAGCACCCGAAGGATTAAGAAAGTACAGGAGAATGTAATTATGAAAAGATACACAGAGACAGTGGTTGATTGGATGATCAGGCAAAATGTAATTAATGTGAAAGAAAAAGAACTGTATGGATATGCATTATACAGTGCGGGTTTGTTGATATTGCCATTATTGTTTGCTGTGGGAATTGGCTTTTGCCTTGGAAGTATAAAGAGAGGAATTGCACTTGTAGTTCCTTTTATGATTCTTCGAAAATATAGTGGCGGATATCATGCAAAAAAATTTTCTCATTGTGCAGTTGATTCTGTATTACTTCTGTTTTTGTGTATCAAATTTTCTATGCAAATAAAATGTGATTGGAAGTTATTCCTTGTCACGGTTATCGCGTCAGTCAGTTTAATCAAATTCAGTCCTATAGATCATGAAAACAGAAAGCTGAATGAAACTGAAAAATACAGATATAAAAAAATTGTAATAGGTTTGGTGTGTTCGTTAGATGCGTTGTGTATCATCTTATTTCTACATGGATATCATAAACTGATTATTAGTATGTGTATTGGAATACAAATGACAGCAGGAGTGCAACTTCCAATTATTATTAAAAGCATGGCACACAATGACCAAAAAGGGATTTAAATGGTCGTTTGATGTAAAAAGGGTTGAAATTTTACAAAGACAAAGATAATTTAAGATTGTTATTGGTTTCACCTTTTATTTTTAAGAAAAAGCAACTAAGAAATTATCTTTTAGAAGGAGAAAAAGCAATATGAAGAAAACAGTTTTGGCTACGGCATTAGCTTTGTCAATTATAGCAGGCACTATGCCAACTTATGGAAAATCAGTCGGAATATTTTCAAATTTTACAGTTACTTATTCTGGTGGAGAAAAGTTTACAAAGGCTGTAAGTAAATATAAAGATGGCGGAAATGGTGTGGTTAATATGAACAACGATTCAGGCGCTGCATGGATTACAGCCAATATGAAGAATTCGGATGGAGTATATCGTGGAGGATGTACTTTACAGAGGGGCACAAGAAAAGCTTTTCCAAATACAGGCAAAGCTGGATATATGTATAAACTTGGATTGTCTAAAACTAATAATACAGGTGGTGGAACAGTTACCATCAATGGTTCATGGTCGCCAGATGAAGATTAACAATTAACAGGAAAGGTATAGTTTGGAAGCTATAAAGC
>ERZ772820.1229-NODE-1229-length-20768-cov-3.671318_pt1 | contig 20768 bp, 18 predicted proteins | sample MGYA00511377_ERZ772820 | MGnify/ENA primary metagenome ERZ772820 (study PRJEB29015, sample SAMEA2737684) | human gut metagenome | biome: human gut; feature: human-associated habitat; material: faeces | place: China | collected 2012 ... | reverse complement strand
TCGTACAGATACCGGGTGTAGATTTCATCCGCCAGCACCAGCAGGTCGAACTCCTTGGCTATGCCGGCCAGCATTTCCAGCGTGTCCCGGTCGTAGGCCGCGCCAGTGGGATTGCAGGGTGTGTTGATAATAATGGCCCGGGTACGGGGCGTAATGGCCCGGCGCAGCTCCTGCTCATCGGGGCGGTAGGCGTTTTCCTCATAGGTGGGCACTTCCACCACCACGCCGCCCGCCAGTTCGATCTGCTGAGCGTAGCTGGCAAAGTACGGGGCCAGCACGATCACTTCATCGCCGGGGTTCACGATGCCCAGCAGCGCCTGCGCCATGCCGATGCTGCTGGAGGTGGTCACCAGCACTTCCTCCCGGGGAATGTCCTGCCCGAAGTCCTCTTTCCACGCCTGAATGACCGCGTCCACCAGCTCCGGGTCTCCCTTGGGGTCGCCGTAGTGGGTGTAGCCGTTCAGCGCGTCGGCATAGGCCGCGTCGATGATGCGCTTGTCGGTGGTAAAGTCCGTGTCGCCGATGCTCAGGTCGATCACGTCCGAATAGCGGGCCAGCGCCTCGGTGTCAAGGCTCAGGCCTGCCGGGCGGGTTTCAAAACGTTTGGCAACAAAGGAACGCATCTTTTCCTCTCCCCTTTTACTTCTTTTCTTTCACGTAGGGCACCACGGTGCTGCCGTTGGGAATAACGTACAGGCTCTTGCCCTCCAGATGAGCGGCCTTCATCAGCTCGTCCACGTCGGAGAAGGCTTTCAGCCCCATGGGGGCCACTGTCTCCTGCGGCACAGAGGTCAGCATGAGGATGTTGTAGCGGTGCGCCTGTTCGCAGTTCAGCAGGAAGATATAGCCGGGCACGGTGAAATGCTCCCGCAGACGCTTTTCCATCGTGCCGCCCAGCAGATCGTCGATCCATCCGAAATACTCGGCGGGGCCGCCGCCGTCCCGGGCCTCGATGAGCAAAATCAGCGTGCCGCCGGGCTTCAGGCCGGTTTCCACGTTGTCGATGGTCTTGGTGCCCTGATACAGGGACATATCCTTGGGGAAACCGCCGCAGCTGGCAATGATGGCGTCGGCCTTCTCCGGCACCGCTACCCGGTAGATGCGATCCACCGCCTCGCAGGCCTTCTGCCATGAGGTCAGGTAGTGACCGGCATAAATTTCCGCCAGCTGCATTTCCGCGTTCATCACCAGATTCACCATATACAGCTGGGGAACCATGGCCGCGGCCTCGCACATATCGTCATTGAGGGGATTGTCCTTCACCTTGCCGTTGCCGATGCGGGGATTGCTCATCAGGCAGGCCGGGTCCAGCGAATAGGCATGGTTGTGGCAGATGGTCTCCATGCCGCTGATGCCGGGCAGGATGCTCTTGCGTCCGCCGCCGAAGCCCGCCATGACGTGGTGGGTGCAGGCGCCCAGACAGATCACCCGGTCGGCGTGGGCGGCTTCGGCGTTGATCCACACCGGGGTGTCGTGGGCCGTGGTGCCCAGATACACCAGATCCTTCGCCAGACAGTCGTGGTTCACCACCCGCACCCGGTCGTATACGCCGTCCGTCACCAGCGTGCGCAGCTCTTTTTCGTCACCGCCGTCGTGAGTGCCGTTGGCCACAATGATGGTCACGTGATCCTCCGGGATGCCGCACTCGTCCCGCAGATAATCCACCAGCGGCGGGATCACCTTATCCTGCCGCATCCAAAACCGGGACATATCGCTGATGACCAGCGCCACCCGTTCGCCGGGCTTCGTCCACTGCCGAAGGGGCGGCAGGCCGATGGGATTTTCCAGCGCGGCCCGCAGGGTATCGGGAATGGAGGCGGCTGCGGGCACATGATTCCCGTGCAGTTCCCCCAACACCTGACCTTCGTCCAGAGGAATGACGACCTCCCCGTCGCCGTAGCGGAACCGGTACTCTTTCATGCCCATGCGCCTCCATGAATCCATTCATATCTATGCATCGAAATGCATATGCGAAATTTTATCACGGGCGGCGGGTTTTGTCGAGGAAAAACAGGAAGAGTACAATTTTCATTTTCTTTCGGGAAAATCCCCCACAATGTCCCTTTACACGCCCGATTCAGCTGGATTATAATGAAAGTACCCGTCAGAGCGGGTGATCGGCTTTCATCAACTAAAATTGGATATGGAGGATATGCCTATGGATCGCAAACTGCATATCGGTATTATCGGCTGCGGCGGCATTGCCAACGGCAAGCATATGCCCTCGCTGAAAAAGATCGACACGGTGGAGATGGTCGCTTTCTGCGACATTGTGAAGGAACGGGCGGAAAAGGCCGCCAAGGAATACGGCACCCCGGACGCCCGGGTGTATACCGACTACAAAGAGCTGCTGAAGGAAGATGACATCGACGTGGTGCATGTGCTGACCCCCAACAAGCAGCATTCCTTCATCACGGTGGACGCGCTGGAAGCGGGCAAACACGTCATGTGCGAAAAGCCCATGGCCATCAACTCCGCCGAGGCCAAGAAGATGCTGGACGCGGCCAAGCGCACCGGCAAGAAGCTGACCATCGGCTATCAGAGCCGCTTCCGTCAGGACAGCATGTACCTGAAAAAGGTCTGTGAAAACGGCGAACTGGGCGATATTTACTACGCCCGGGCGCAGGCCATCCGCCGCCGGGCCGTGCCCACGTGGGGCGTGTTCCTGGATGCGGAAAATCAGGGCGGCGGTCCCCTGATCGACATTGGCACTCACGCGCTGGACCTGACTCTGTGGGAAATGAACAACTACGAGCCCGCCATGGTGACCGGCTCCACCTTCCGCAAGCTGGCGGATCACGAAAACTCCGCCAACGCGTGGGGCCCCTGGGATCCCAAAAAGTTCACGGTGGAGGATTCCGCCTTCGGCTTCATTAAGATGAAGAACGGCGCGACCATCTATCTGGAAGCCAGCTGGGCGCTGAACACGCTGGATGTGAACGAGGCCAAGACCATCCTCTGCGGCGACAAGGGCGGCGCGGATATGCTGGGCAAGGACGGCGGCCTGCGCATCAACGGCGAAAAGTACTCCAAGACCTTTGTCACCGAGCCTGACCTGAAAGCGGGTGGCGTAGCCTTCTACGACGGCACCACCGGCGGTGACCCGGCGGAACTGGAGGCCCGGGCCTGGATCGCTCATGTGCTGGACGATTCCAAGCCGCTCATCACCAAGCCCGAGCAGGCCTACGTGGTCACGCAGATTTTGGAAGCCATCTACCGTTCCGCCGAGACCAACCGTCCCGTCTACTTTGAGAATGGCGAACTGAAGCTGGACTGAACCCCACAAAACCATACGCAAGGGGAACCATTATGGAACAGATCAAAATCGGTACCTGTATTCCCGGACAGCAGGCGGAGCAGTGGCTCCCCGGCATGAAGGACAAGGGCTTTGAGTGCTTTGCCATCAACTTCCACATGACCTACAGCGGCATCGACCTGAAGGAATTTGCCCCCAAGGTGATGGGAATGCTGGAAGGCACGGGCACCTATGTTTCCACGGTAGGCTACTACTGCAACGCCCTGCAGAACGAATCCCAGCTGCACGACCTGGAATACGCCATCGACAATGCTCATCTCTTCGGGGCCAAGACCGTGGCGACCTTCGCGGGCGCGCTGGAAGGCCAGAGCATCGACGCAGCCATTCCGCGGTTCAAGGAAGTCTTCTCCGAACTGGCCAAGCGCGCCGAAGACCGGGGCGTGAAGCTGGCCATTGAAAACTGCCCCATGCACGGCGACTGGCGGCACGCCACCTGCAATATCGGCATCAACCCCGACGCATGGGAGCTGATGTTCGACGCGGTTCCCTCCGACGCACTGGGTCTGGAATGGGAGCCTGCCCATCAGCTGATCCAGCTGATCGACCCCATCGCCCAGCTGCGGGTGTGGGCCAAGAAGATCGTCCATCTCCACGGCAAGGACACCTCTGTGGACTGGGATGCGGTCAGCCACCACGGCATCTTCGCCGCCAAGGATTTCGCCCCCGAGCGCACGCCCGGCTTCGGCGACACCAACTGGCGGGACGTTTTCTCCATTCTGCATGAAAACGGCTACGAGGGCGACGTCTGCATCGAAGGGTACCACGACCCGGTATACGCCGGCGATTGGGAAATGACCAGCCAGATGCACGCGCTGAAGTACCTGAAATTCTGCCGCGGCGGCGACTTCGTGCCCAACCCCTGGGATGTGAAGTAATTTCAGACAGGCGAAAGCCGTCCGGGAACCCCCGGGCGGCTTTTGTATTTTCATTTTTATCAAAAAAGGAGGAGCTTTCGCTCCTCCTTTTTGAATTTGCCCTATGGCTTATTCGTAGATGATGGTCACGTTCTCCAGACCGGCGTTGGCAACTTCGCCATCAGCCAGCACGGAGTTGTCGATCGCGACGGTGCCGTCCTTGATGGAGGCCAGCAGCGCTTCGTACTCTTCCACGGTGTAGTTGGTCAGAGACCAGGTCTCGGTGGGCAGGCCCACAGCGTCGTTGTTGGCGCCCAGAATGGTAGCCACATCGCCGACCTCAGCCCAGCTGTCGGTATAGAACTTGTCGATAGCCCATTCGGTCGCAGCGGTGATGCCCTTCAGAGCGGAGGTCACAACGGTGTCGCTCTCGTAGCTCTGGTCAACGTCAACGCCGATCACGCTGGCATCGTTGGCTGCAGCAGCAGCGGCAACAGAGGCAAACATGGAACCGCCGCAGGAGAAGATGACCTCCGTGCCGTTCTCATACCAGCCGCTGGCCATGGTCTGCAGCTCGGCAGAAGCCTGGAAGGAAGCGCCGTACTGCCAGGAGTACTTCAGCTCCACGGTGACGCCCATTTCCTTAGCGGCAGCGCTCACGCCCTGAGCGAAGCCGTAGCCGTAACGGCAGCAGGCAGGATTGGTGCCGCCGCCGCCGCCCATGAAGCCCAGCTTGGTGTAGCCTTCCTTCACAGCGGCATAGCCGGCCAGATAACCGGACTGTTCTTCAGCGAAAGCGATAGGAGCGACGTTCTCCAGACCCAGCTGCCAGCCATCGATGAAGACGAACTTCACATCGGTGAACTCAGCGGCAGCCTTGGCCAGAGCGGTGCCCTGCATGAAGCCGGCGCACACGACTACCTTGGCGCCGCCCTCGGCAGCATACTTCATAGCGTCGTAACGGTCGTCGTCAGTGGCCTGATCGCCATTGGCGGGCTGATAGTACTTGTAGGACAGGCCGTGAGCGGCGGCATAGCCCTTCACGCCGTTCCAGGTGCCCTGGTTGAAGGACTTGTCCTTCAGCTGGCCCACGTCGGTGACGAAAGCGATTTCGTACTTGTTGTCGGCGGAGGTCATGTTGTCCTCGACGTCGTCAGGATTGACGGCTTCGGCAACAGCGCTGACCGCGACCAGAGACAGAACCATGGTCAGAGTCAAAAGGAGAGCCAGAAACTTTTTCATGGGGTTTTTCCTCCTTCATACATTGCGTCCTTTTTATCAGGACCCTCGGCGTTAGTATAGCATGACCGGAACGGTTTTTCAAGCGGAGAGACGGAATGTTCGTATTTTTTCCGCTGTAAAAACAGGAACTTTTTATGAAGATGTTTTATTTGTAACAAAACAGGTCTGATTTGCTATCGTCAGTCGTACATTTTGCTTCTTCAAGTGAGAAAATCGTCAAGAAAACGGCTTTTGAAAAGTCTCCCCAGCATCAAAAGCGAAAAATTGTCAGCGCAGCCGGGGAACATTCCCGCCCGTCGGTTCGTCCTTTCAGTGGAACCCAAAACGGAAAGGAGTTACTTTTATGATGATGAAACACAAACGGATCGCCGCGCTGCTGCTGGCCCTGACCGCCGCCTTTTGCCTGACGGGAGCCGCGAACGCCGCGGACGAGAGCCCTGTGGTATGGGAAGGAACCCTTACGGAAGTGCTGGAGGACGGCTTCGTGATGCAGGAGGCCGACGGCCGGGAAATTCTTTTCAACGTGGACGAGCAGACCGCGCTGGACGGCTTTGAAACGCTGGAAGATCTGGACGTCGGCATGTATGTCATCGTGGAAAGCGACGGTCGCCTGACCAAGAGCATCCCCCCGCAGGCCCACGCCGACCGCGTTACCTGCTACTGGCTGGCCGGTCAGGTGGAAAGCGTAGACGAGGAGGAAAACACCTTCCTGATGCAGACGGAGCTGGGCGAGGTGATCGTCCATCAGGGCGACCTGACCACCCCCGTTTACGCGGGCATGACCGTGACCGTTTACTTTGACGGCGTCATGGCAATGAGCCTGCCCGGGCAGATCGCCGCCCGGAAGATCGTGGCGCCGGAGCTGCAGGGCACGGTGCTGGAAATGACGGAGACCGGCTTCGTGCTGCGGACGGACGATGAAATGGAGTACGACGTGACCCTGACGGACGAAACGGTTTTCGGCGTGCTGCTGTCTGCCGACGAGGTGACGGAGAACGAAGCCGAAGAAGCCGTGGAAGGCGAAGTTTCTGAAGAAAACAAAGAAGAAGGCGCCGTTGAGGACAAGGGCGAAGAAAAGGCCTCCGCTGAAGACGAAGCCGAAAACGAGCCGGCCGAAACGGCCGATGAACAGGAAGACTCCGCCGAGTCTGCGACCCGCCCCGCCATGGGTGACCGGGTCACGGTCTATTTCAGCGGCGAATACACCGACGAGGACGGCCACGAGCTGACGGCGCTGGAAGTGCTGACGGAAAAGGCGGGGGAATAAGACCTCCTGCTTGACTTCCCCCGCCGGGCGTGCTATGCTGGACGGGCAATGGGGCGGCCAGGCGATCGCGTGGGATACCATGAGGAAAGTCCGAGCATCACAGAGCAGGGTGCCAGCTAACGGCTGGTGGAGGCGACTCCAAGGAGAGTGCAACAGAGATATACCGCCCGGGCTTTTGCCCGGGTAAGGCTGGAAAGGCGAGGTAAGAGCTCACCCGGGCCGTGGCGACACGGTTCCGCTGTAAACCCCACCCGATGCAAGATCCGACCAGAAGCGATACGGCTGCTCGTCGTGCTTCTAAAGAGATCGCTAGAGCCTCGCGGCGACGCGGGGAGTAGATAGATGATCGTCCAACGACAGAACTCGGCTTACGACCGCGCCCGTTGCCCTGCGGCCCCGAGGAGAGGAAAACCATGGGTTTTCTTCCCTTCGGGGCCGCTTTTGCCCCTGCTTTTTCAGCGGGATTTTCCGGATTGACTTCCTTCTTTTGTTGTGCTATGCTACCTTCCGTTAAAAGGGAGTAGTTGTCAAGGCATGGCCAACATCTCCCGGCCTCCGCCGGTGGCCATGCGCCTGATTGACAGGTAATGAGACTTTTAGCACATCACATAGGATGATCGTGCGGAAAGTCTCTTTTTTTGCATGATTTCATCCCAAAGAGGAGCTTGTTATGAGCCTGAATTTCACCGGCAGTACCCCGCTTTGGATCGTCCTTCTGTTTGCGGCGGGGCTTGTATGCATCATCAAGGGCGGCGACCTGTTCGTGGACGCGGCCGGATGGATCGCCGAAGCGTCCGGCATTCCCAAATTCATCATCGGCGCGACCATCGTCAGCTTCGCCACCACCCTGCCGGAAATGCTGGTGTCCGTCTTTGCGGCGCTGGAGGGCAACGCGGATATTGCCGTGGGCAACGCGGTGGGCTCGGTAACGGCCAATACGGGGCTGATTATGTGCCTGTCGCTGGTGTGCATGACGTGTCTGATGGAGCGCAGGCAGTTCGGCGTGAAGGCCTGCCTGCTGCTGGCGGCTATTCTGTCGCTGTTCGGCTTCACCCGGGACGGCCGGCTTTCCGTCGCCGAGGGCCTGCTGGTTCTGGTGATCTTCGCGGGCTTTCTGGCGGAAAGCCTGATCTCCGCCCGCCGGGAGCAGGGGACGGAGCGGAAGGCGGACGAGGAGCGCCCCGCTGTCAGCGGCAAAACCGTGGCGGGCAACATCGTCAAATTCGTGCTGGGCGCTGCGGGCATCGTGCTGGGCGCACAGCTGCTGATCGACAACGGCTCCGCCATCGCGTCCCTGCTGGGCGTGCCGGACGCCATCGTGGCCGCCACCATGATCGCCGTCGGCACCTCCCTGCCGGAGCTGGTGACCACCCTGACCGCCATCCGCAAGAGGGAGTCCTCCCTGTCCGTGGGCAATATCATCGGCGCGAACATCATGGATCTGACCCTGATCCTGCCCCTGTGCTCCCTGATCCTCGGCAAGCCTCTGCCCGTCCAGAGTCAGGGAATGCTGCTGGATATTCCCGCCTGTCTCATCATCTGCGCCGCCGTGCTGGTTCCCGCCCTGTGGAAGGGCAAGTTCCAGCGCTGGATGGGCTTTCTGGCCGGGGGACTGTACATCGTCTATCTGGCCGTGATGTTCACCTGCTTCGGCGCGTAACGGGCGGCGTTCTGGACATTTGCCGAAACCTCTGTTATAATCGGAACCAACCTTTTCATCCGGATGTCACGAAGGCGTCCCTTTCCCCTTCCGAAGGAGGGAGAAAAGGCCATTTTGCATGTCTTCATGACGGAAGGATGATTTTTTGATGTCTACGAAAACCAAACGTCTCGTGATCTCCGCGCTGCTGCTGGCGGCGGGGCTGGTGCTGCCGTTCCTGACGGGCGGCATCCCCAACTTTGGCCGGATGCTGCTGCCCATGCACCTGCCGGTGCTGCTGTGCGGCTTTGTGTGCGGCTGGAAATGGGGCCTGCTGGTGGGCTTTGTGACGCCCCTCCTGCGCAGCGTGCTGTTCGGAATGCCGCCCATGGTGCCCACGGCGCTGGCCATGGCCTTTGAGCTGGCGGCCTACGGCGCGCTGGCGGGCGTGTGCTACAGCCGCTGGCACGGCGGCGTGAAGGGCGTTTACCTTTCCCTGCTGGCCGCGCTGGTGGGCGGCCGTCTGGTATGGGGACTGGTCAGCATTCCGATCTACGGTCTGCTGACGGAGCAGGCCTTCACGCTGGCGGCCTTCTGGATGGGCGGCTTCGTCAACGCATGGCCGGGCATCGTGCTGCAGATCGTGCTGATCCCCGCCATCGTGCTGGCGCTGGAAAAGGCCAAGCTGTTCCAACAGCAATAAGTTAGGAAGAAATCAACGGAAGGGAGGCGCGTTCCATGAGCATGACCGAAGCGCTGCTTCATAAACGGCTGGCGGAAACGCCGGAAATGGAACCCTGCGACGGCGTGAAGCTGCTGTACCAAAGCCGGTTCGGCTGCGGCCACCTGCTGCCGCCGGACGGACAGCTGGCGGAGCGGATCCGGGCAGAGCGGGACGAAACACCGGAAAGCGCCGACCTTCCTCCCTTTACCTTCATCGGGAACGGGCTGTGCCGGATGAATCTGGCCGCGCCCGCCGTCCGGGCCCTGCCGCCGGAGCGGCTGGCCCGGATGATGACCCTGACGGCGGAGGACGTGCCGCCGATGACGGAGGACGACGAGCGTCTGCCGGGCTTTGAACGGGAGCTGGCCCTGCTGCGGAAAGCCGCTCAGGAGGGGCTGGCTCCCTTTTCGGCGGCGGCGCTGGACGGCTATCTGGCTGAATACCGGGCCGCCGGGTATCCCCCAGCGAGCCATTCCCCCCGCTACCGGGCGGCATACCGCCCCGCCTATCGGGTGGTTTCCAGCGACTTTGCCGTTCTGCTGCCGCTGCTTTCCGCCATCGAAGGCCGAAGCGCGCAGGGCAGGCCCGTGCTGGCGGTGCTGGACGGCCCCTGCGGCTCCGGCAAGACCACGCTGGCCGAAAAACTGAGCCGCCTGTACGGCGCGCCGGTTGTCCACATGGACGAATTTTTCCTGCCGCCGGAGCTGCGCACCTCGGAACGGCTGAATCAGCCCGGCGGGAACATCCACTACGAACGTTTCCTTTCGGAAGTGCTGCCCGGCTTGATAGCGGGCAGGGCCTTCTCCTACGGCAGCTTCGACTGCCACCACGGCGTGACCCGTCCCGTCTTCCTTCCCCAAAGCCCTGTGCGGATCGTAGAGGGCAGCTACGCCCTTCACCCCCGTTTTGAGGAAAGCTACCGGGCTGCGGACGCGCTGACCGTCTTTCTGTGCGTTTCCCCCGCCGAGCAGCTGCGGCGTATCGAAAAACGCAGTCCCGCCCTGCTGGAGCGGTTCCGGGACGTATGGATCCCCCTTGAAAATTCTTACTTTCAGGCGTATGATATAGAAAGCCGGGCCAGAATCCGGCTCAAAAGTATGCCCTGGGAGGGCGACGCATGAAGATACTGGTCATCGACGGACAGGGCGGCGGCGTGGGCAAAAGCCTGATCGCGGCCCTGAAGCGGGAAATGCCGACCCAGCCCCTGATCGCGCTGGGCACCAACACTCAGGCCACCGCCGCCATGCTCAAGGCGGGGGCGGATCAGGGCGCCACCGGCGAGAACGCTATCCGCTATCAGTGCAAAAGCGCCGACGTCATCGTGGGCGTTACCGGTCTGCTCAACGCCAATTCCATGCTGGGCGAGGTGTCTCCCGCCATCGCCATGGCCATCAGCCTGAGCGAAGCCCAGAAGGTGCTGGTGCCGCTGGAGCGCTGCGGCCTGTACGTGGCCGGGGTGGGCCAGCAGCGGCTGGACAGCCTGATCCGGGAGGCGGCGCACTTGGCGGCCTCGCTGGCCGGGCAGGCGGAAGAGGCGGAGGAGTAAACCGGTTTTCTGCGAAAAAACCTGCCGATCGCGGGCTTTTCCGACAATCACTTACGGAGGGAAACAAATCATGAGCGAATGTACACACGACTGCTCCACCTGCGGGCAGAGCTGCAGCCAGCGCACCGAGCCGGAAAGCCTGCTGCAGAAGCCTCACGAGCAGAGCCACATCAAAAAGGTCATCGGCGTATGCAGCGGCAAGGGCGGCGTGGGCAAATCCATGGTCACGTCTCTGCTGGCCGTGGCCATGCAGCGCATGGGCCTGAAGGTGGGCATTCTGGACGCGGACATCACCGGCCCGTCCATTCCCCGGGAATTCGGCCTGAAGCAGAAGGCCGAGGGCAACGACACGGGCATTTTCCCCGTGCGCACCACCACCGGCATCGACGTGATGAGCCTGAACCTGCTTTTGCCCAACGACAGCGACCCCGTAGCCTGGCGCGGCCCGATCATCGCCGGCGCTGTGACCCAGTTCTGGACGGACGTGATCTGGGGTGATAAGGACGTGCTGTTCATCGATATGCCTCCGGGAACCGGCGACGTGATGCTGACCGTGTGCCAGTCCATCCCGGTGGACGCTGCGGTGCTGGTCTCCACGCCTCAGGAGCTGGTGGGCATGATCGTGGAAAAATCCATCAAGATGGTGGATATGCTGAACATCCCCGTCATCGGTCTGGTGGAGAACATGAGCTACGTCCAGTGCCCGGACTGCGGCAAGAAAATCGCCGTCTTCGGCGAGAGCCACGTGGACGCGATCGCCAGGCAGTACGGCATCCCCCACACCGCCGCCCTGCCCATTGACCGCAAGCTGGCCGCCAGCGCGGACAAGGGCATGATCGAGCTGACCAACGGCGACTGGCTGGATGAAATCGCCAACGCCATCGACCAGCTCCAGCCCCGGGAACGGAAGTAAGCCATGAATCCCAACGAGAAAGCGGAGCTGGCCCGGGAGCTGTTTCTGTCGGGCCACAACTGCGTCCAATCGGTATACGCCGCCTTTGCCGAGGACATGGGCATGAGCCGGGAAAGGGCCCTGCTTTTATCCAGCGGACTGGGCGGCGGCCTCGGTGGGCTGCGCTTCACCTGTGGCGCGTTCCTTGCCATGGCCATGGTGCTCAGCGCCCTGCGGGGCTACACCGACGGCGCGGATCTGGACGGCAAAAAGCGCCTGTACGCGCAGGTGCAGCGGCTGCATGAGCGCTTTGTGGAAAAGTACGGCACCTCCGTGTGCCGGGAACTGTTGGAGAAAAACGGCGTTTCCGTTTCCAACGTGCCCTCGGAGCGCACGCCGGAGTATTACAAAAAGCGCCATTGCGCCCAGTACGTGGCCTTCTGCGCCGAACTGGTAGCGGAAGAACTGGAAAAAAATTAAATTTTTGCCCTGCTTCGGCAGGGCTTTTTCTTGATCGTTCGTTCTATGCCCGTACCAGAAAATGAGAGCGGGGAGGTTTTTTCATGAAGCGTTTCCCATTCCGCCGTTTCCTTTCCCGGCTGGCCGTCCTGTGCCTGCTGGGGAGTCTGGCCGCCTGCGGGGCCGGGGCAGAGGCCGCCGGGAGCGGCGTTGAAAAGCTGGCCCTTACCGGCGGCGGCGCCATCTACCGCTATACGGCCCCCGACGGGCAGGAAATCTACCTTGTCGCAGACGAGCGGCAGGAGCCCGTGCTTCACAGGGAGGATGTGAACTTCGACGGCGTGGAGGATGTAGTGGCGCTCACCCGGCTGGGGGCCAGCAACGCATTTTATGATTTCTTCGTCTGGGACGGGCGGCAGTACGTCTACGCCACGCCCCCCGGGCAGGAGGCCGGGCTGGCCAACTACGGGCTGGATGCGGACAGGGGTTATGTATGGACTCAGGCCAACAACGGCATGGCGGGGCTGGAATGCGAGTACGGCGTGTACCGCTGGCAGGGAACGGAGCTAGCGCCCGTGCGGGTGCTGAGGGCTGAAACCAGCTCCCGCTGGCAGGATTCCCCCGACGGCAGCTACAGCTTCGCCATCGTCTACGACAACCGGATTCTCCGCGCCACGGTGACGGACTATCCCGACGGCGTTTACGAGGGCCGCGTGATCTGGGAGAAGGAATTTGAGCTGGAAGCCGAGGACTTCGACGGCGCGGAGGTGTGGGAGGAAATGCGCGGCGCGCTGACGGCGGGACTGTAAAAACAGAAAAAAGCCAGTGTCTATCCGGGCTCCCGGCAGGGAAAACCGTCCGGCGCGGGGAAAAGAAAGGCGTTCCGATTTTTGTGCGGAACGCCTATTCTGTTTTTCAGGAGGATTTTTCCATGAATAACCTAAACACGACCGTCTCCGCCGACCGGCCCCATATCGGCTTTTTCGGTCTGCGGAACGCGGGCAAATCCAGCGTGGTGAACGCCGTGACGGGGCAAAACCTTTCGCTGGTCTCCGACGTAAAGGGCACCACCACCGACCCGGTGCAGAAGGCCATGGAGCTGCTGCCGCTGGGGCCGGTGGTCATCATCGACACTCCCGGCATGGACGACGAGGGCGAACTGGGCGAAATGCGGGTGCATCGGGCCCGGCAGGTGCTGGCCAGGACCGACATCGCCGTACTGGTGGTGGACGCGGTGCGCGGCCTGCAGCCCCAGGACGAAGCCCTGCTGAAGCTGTTTCAGGAGCGGAAGGTACCCTACCTGATCGCCCTGAACAAATGCGACCTGCTGCGGGAGCTTCCCTCCGCCGGGGAGCACCAGCTCTACGTCAGCGCCCAGCGGGGCGACCACATTCACGAATTGAAGGAAGCCATTGCCGCCGTGGTGCGCCAGCCGAAAAATGAGCGGGTCATCGTGGGCGATCTGCTGCAGCCGGAGGATATCGTCGTTCTGGTCACGCCGGTAGACTCCGCCGCGCCCAAGGGTCGGCTGATCCTGCCCCAGCAGCAGACCATCCGGGACATTCTGGACCATCACGCCCTGAACGTGGTGGTACAGGTTCCGCAGCTTAAGACCGCGCTGGCGGCGCTGAGCCGGAAGCCCCGGCTGGTCATCACCGACTCGCAGGCCTTCGGGCCGGTCAGCCGGGACGTGCCCGAGGACATTCCCCTGACCTCCTTCTCCATCCTTTTCGCCCGCTACAAGGGCCAGCTGGAACAGATGGTGCGGGGCGCGGCGGCGCTGGATCACCTGCGGGATGGCGATACGGTGCTGATCTCCGAGGGCTGCACCCACCATCGCCAGTGCGAGGATATCGGCACGGTGAAGCTGCCTGCGTGGATCAACGGCTACACCGGCAAAAAAGACCTGCAATTCCGCTTCACTTCCGGCGGCGAATTTCCGGAGGACTTTGACGGCATCGCGCTGGCCGTCCACTGCGGCGGCTGTATGCTCAACGACCGGGAGATGCAGTCCCGGGTAGAGCGGGCCGTGGCTGCCGGGGTGCCCATCACCAATTACGGCGTGGCCATCGCCCAGATGCACGGCATCCTGCGCCGCTCGCTGTCGCCCTTCCCGAAGCTGCTGGAGCTGCTGAAATAAAAAGCAGCGGACAGACATTTTCCGACATGGCGGCTACTGCCGCGCGCCCGGAGTGCAGCTGCTGGTGGAAAAGAAACCCTTCCGCTCTAAAGTCTCAACACTGGCTCAGTTCTCCGCCGGGAAAGGACAGCGCCTCAGCCGCTTCGCAGTCCGTTTCCGCAGGGAAAACAAACCGCAGCAAAATTGGCGAAATGCCGGGGCGGCATTCTACACAGAAAAAGGAAGATACAGATCAAAAGCGGGAATGTCTCAAATATGGAGACATTCCCGCTTTCTTTTATGCTTTTTCTACCGCGTCCCAAAGCACCTGCGTCAGGTCGTCCCGCACCACCAGACCGGCGGCGCGGTCGTAGTCGGTCGCGTCCCGATTCAACAGAGCCAGACGGCAGCGGGGGCTGCGGTAGCGGATCAGACCGGCGGCGGGGTAGACCACCAGCGACGTGCCGCCCACGATGAGCAGGTCACAGCGGGCAATGGCGCTCAGGGCTTCTTCCATCACCACGTCGTCCAGCGGCTCGCCGTAGAGCACCACCTCGGGCTTGATCACGCCGCCGCAGGAGCAGTGGGGCGCGCCCTCGCCCTGCAAAAGCGGCTCCAGCGGATAAAAACGCCCGCACTTCATGCAGCGGTTGCGGTGGACGGAGCCGTGCAGCTCCAGCACCTTTTCACTGCCCGCCGCCTGATGCAGGCCGTCGATATTCTGGGTAACGACCGCCTTGCACTTGCCCCGGCGTTCCAGCTCCGCCAGCGCCAGATGGGCGGCGTTGGGCTTCGCGTCCGGGTAGAGCATCACCCGGCGGTAGAAATCCCAAAATTCGTCGGGGTGAGTGACAAAATATTCATGGGAAAGCATCTCCTCATAGCTGCGGCCGCCGGGGGTATTGTAAATGCCCTGATGGGCGCTGCGAAAATCCGGGATGCCGCTGGCGGTGGAGACCCCCGCGCCGCCGAAAAAGACGATGTTTCGTGCCTCCGCGATCCACTGGCGCAGGATTTCCGTTTCCTGGGTCATTTTGCTTCTCCCCTTTCCGATGAGACGATTTAGTGACAGGTATCTTTTCGATTTTTGAATGGAAAAAACCTGTTTTCTGTCGGGTTTTCCCTTTGATTGTCCTTTCCGCCCGAGTCGGAATGAAAACCCTCCCTTTTGCCCATACTTCCTGTTGAAAGCCGGCAAGGGAGGAAACCAACATGGCGATCAACAAGGTGGAAATCTGCGGCGTAGATACGTCTACCCTGCCCGTTCTGACCAATGAGCGTATGCGGGAGCTGTTTCCGCTGGTGCACAGCGGCGATCTCAACGCCCGGGAGGAATTTATCCGGGGAAATCTGCGTCTGGTGCTGAGCATTATTCAGCGCTTCGGCAACCGGGGCGAAAACGTGGACGATCTGTTTCAGGTGGGCTGCATCGGGCTCATCAAGGCGCTGGACAATTTCGATACCACGCTGAACGTGCGCTTTTCCACCTATGCCGTGCCCATGATCATCGGCGAAATTCGCCGGTATCTGCGGGATAACAACGCCATCCGGGTCAGCCGCAGCTTGCGGGATATTGCCTACAAGGCCCTGAAAGCCCGGGATCAGCTGTCCGAAAAGCTGGGCCGGGAGCCCAACGTGAACGAGCTGGCCGAGGCCCTGCACCTGCCCCGGGAGGACGTGGTCTTTGCGCTGGAGGCCATTCAGGACCCGGTCAGCCTGTTCGAGCCCGTGTTCAACGACGGGGGAGACGCGCTGTACATCATGGATCAGATCACCAACGAGCGCAAGCCGGACAACGGCTGGCTGGACGAGATCGGCGTGCAGGACGCCATGAGCCGCCTGAACGAGCGGGAACGGCACATTCTGAAGCTGCGGTTTTATCAGGGCCGCACCCAGATGGAGGTCGCCAGCGAGATCGGCATTTCGCAGGCGCAGGTCAGCCGGCTGGAAAAGAATGCGCTGGTCCATATGCGCAAAAATATGGGGTTATGAAACAAGGCTCCTCCGGCCTGACGGAGGAGCCTTGTTTTTTTCATGAGCAATGGGCTGAACAGCCGCAGTTTCGTTCCTTTTCCACCGTTTTTCCCATATAGCTTGAAAATTTTTCTCCAAAAAATTCTGTTACATATTGCAATTTCGTTTTCTATTCATTAAAATAATGTTACATTTTATGTTTGGAAGGAGGATGGGTGTGAAAAGCGCCGTTCAGTTTCTGATTGCTTTGTTCATTGTTTTGGCGATGGTCATTCCAACAGGCCTTGCCGCTGCGGATGAATCATTCATTGTTTTCACGGGCGACCGGGAGGAATACAAGTATTCAGATCCGCTGTACGTCCGGAACAACGGAGAGGATCGCGTAGCGTACTGTTACAACGCCTCGAAGAAAGTACCGCCTACCTGGCAGGAGGGCGGACAGACCGTGTACAAGATCGAAAGCGCCACGGCGGAAGAGTTCTACCAAATGACCGACAAAAACGTCCGGGTCATGGAACCCGAAGCGTTCAAAAAGGCCATATTGTCCGTCTGCTATCAGGGTTTCCCACAAAACGGATCAGGCCTGATGGAAAAATACGGTCTAACCCGTGCCACCTTCCGCTGCATTACGCAGCTGGCGGTCTGGTATTATACGGACTCGCTGGATATTTCCCAGCATTACCAGCAGTATCAGCCGTTTGATACCTATCCCGGGGCGTGGGCAGCTTATCAGGAGCTGATTACGCCCTTGGATACCCTGCCGCTCGGTTATCAGCTGGATCTGTACCGCAACCGCAATGAACAGTATCAGAATGTGCTGTGTACCCGTCTGGCGGAAATGCCCGTGCAAACGTCCATCCAGCTGAAGGGAATCAAGCTGCTGGAGGGCCGCGCCCTGCTGGCCAACGAGTTCCATTTTATCGTCACGGACGAACAAGGCACGGAGGTCTCCCGGGGCGTCAACCACGCGGACGGCAGCATCGCCTTCAACTATATCGAGTACCGTCACGAGGACGTGGGGCTGCACCGCTATACCATCCGAGAGGTACAGGGCGATCTGTCGAATGTTACGTATGACGGCGCGTCTTATACGGTGGATGTATTGGTGGAATACGTAGACGACCAGCTGACGGCCACGGCGCAGGGAGAACCGAAACTGGTTTTCCGCAATGTGTACGACGCTTCTCCTACGGCAACGCCAAGCCCAAGTCCGACCGTGACCCCAGGCGTAACTCCGTCTCCAACCCCGGCCCAGACCCCGGTTCCGGGCACGCCTCCTGCCACTGGCGACGAAAGTCATCCTGTGTTGTGGGCCCTGTTGGCACTGGCCGCGCTGAGTCTGCTCGGCGTACAGGCAGTCCTGAGCCGAAAAACCCGTAAGAAATGAGCTTCCGCAGCTTATTCCATACGCTAAAAGCCCGCCCTTCCGCATGGAAAGGCGGGCTTTTGGGATTTCCCTTAGATTTGTTCAAACAAGAGCCGCATCAGGTCGGTGCCGTCCATCAGCACGGGTTCGGACTCCATCTCCCGCTCGCAGAACTTGCGCAGGGGCGCGCGGCCGTCCTTTTCCAGCGCCTTTTTCACCGTGCGGCTGTCGTAGATAGCATAGGGCACGGGCGCGCCGTCGTGGGTGCGGGTGGTCAGCAGGGTGGGATGGTCGCTCAACACCAGCAGGCGGAAGTCCTCGCCCCGCATGGTCAGCTCGTCCAGAATAGGGCCAACGACCCGATATTCCACATTCTGGATGGCTTCCAGCTTGCGGCCCAGATCGCCCGCGTGAGCCATTTCGTCCGGTGCTTCGATGTGCACCGCAGCAAAATCGTCCCCGTCGGCCAGCGCCTGCAGCGCGCAGGCTACTTTTCCCTCATAGTTGGTGTCCAGATCGCCGTTGGCCCCTTCCACATGGGGCGTTTTCAGTCCGGCCAGACCGGCGATGCCCCATACCAGCGGAACGGCGCTGACCACCGTGCCCCAGTGGCCGTATTTTTCCTTGAAGGAGGGCAGTTCCATGGCCGTGGCCGCGCCCCAGGGCCAGATCATGTTGGCGGGCAGCTTGCCCTCGGCCACCCGCTTCTGATTGATGGGATGATCCTTCAGCACTTCATAGCTGCGCAGCATCAGGGCCTTGATATCCTCGGCCATCTTCCGGGCGGCAGCGTCGTCGGTCTCCCGCAGCAGATGGGGCAGATGGGGCTCGACGGGCTGTTCCAGCACGTTGTGAGGCTCGGTCAGCCGCACGGCGGACAGGTCGTGCGCGTCCGTTTTCATCACGCCCACATGGCGGAAGGTATCGGTAACGGTGATCTCCAGCCCCGCGTCCTTCTGCATCGCCGCGAAGGTGGGATCGGCCAGCAGGTCGTTCATCAGGGTGACGGCCTCCTGCCCGTGGATATTGCCGCCGTTGTGGCTGTGGATGACCAGCGCGCCGCTTTCGTCCGGCGTGACGGCGCACAGGTTCACCCGGAAGCTGACGCAGCCCTGAGGCACCTTCACGCCCATGCCCGCCGCTTCCAGCACGCTGCGGCCCGTATAATACTTCCGGGGATCGTAGCCAAAAATGCTGAGAATGGCGGTGTCGCTGCCTGCGGGCAGGCCGTGGGGCACCGTCAGTGCCCGGCCGCACCAGCAGCCCGCCGCCCGGTCAAAAGCGTTCAGCGCCAGCGCCTCCAGCGGCGTTTTGCCCGCCAGCTGGGGCAGATAGGTATCGGCCATGCCGTCGCCGATCACAAGCACATATTTCATCAGGTTTCCCTTCCTTTCTTCTTCCGTTCCAAACAGACCTACTGCGCCACCCGGATAATATCGTCCCGCAGGCGGTAGATGGTCGCGCCGTACTTTTTGCGGCAGAAAGCGTCCACGAACCAGTCGATCTTCTTCACCGCATCGAACTGCAAATAGCCGTAGCGAATGCCGTTGCGCTTTTCGCCCTTCATGTTGCTGTCGCACCAGCGGACGGTGTCCGTGTCCGGGTCGTAGTCCGCAATGAAAATCATGCTGTGCGCGCCCACGCCGTAGTAATAGTTGGCGGCCATCTGGAAATAGTCGCCCTTCTGCACCTGCTGAAGGAACGCCCGCGCCTTCTGCCGGTTTTCCTCCGCGCTCAGGGACGTATCGTAGCGGAAGGAGGCCGCCGCGTAGAAGGGATTGCCCTCGCTGGCGGGCACATCCTTCCATTCCACGCCGTACACGTAGTCGGTGCATTCCTCCCGGGGCTTATTATCCGGGATTTTCAGGGGCACGTTGGGAAATTCCGCCATACGGAACGTCCCCGCGTTGGCCCGGAAAAGATAGACGGTGTAGTTTTTGCACACATAATTGCTGCTGGCATACTGGGCCTCATGCGCCTTGCCGCCCGCCTGTTCGTATTCCTTCTGGGCCATGGCGATAATCCCGTCGATAAAGGCCTCCCGGGCGGCGGGATCGCCCCCGGCGGACGCGTTGCCCACGGGCGGCTGGGTCTCGGCAGGCTCCGCGGTTTCGGCCGCTTCGGGAATCTGGGCCTCCTCCGTATCCAGAATGGTCAGGGTCACTTCCTCGTCCGCCAGAGCAGGGAGCAGCGCGCCCCAGATCAGCAGGGCGGAAAACACAAGGCACAGGAACGCTTTCTTTCGCATTCGCAAATCCTCCTTCATTCAGCGGTCAGTCCAGTCCCAGCTTGGGGTAGACCTCGTCCACGTCCAGCGTGGCAAAATAGTCCCTGGGGGTCTCGGCCCGGCGGATCAGCTGGAACGAGCCGTCCTCCCGGCGCAGCACTTCCTTGCAGCGGAGCTTGCCGTTGTAGTTGTAGCCCATGCTCAGGCCGTGAGCGCCGGTATCGTGGATCACCAGCACGTCGCCGACCTCCGCCTTGGGCAGCAGCCGGTTGACGGCAAACTTGTCGTTATTTTCGCAAAGACTGCCGGTCACGTCCACCAGCTGGTCGTGGGGCAGGTCTTCCCGGGCGGGAATGGTGATATGGTGATACGCGCCATACATGGCGGGGCGCATCAGGTCGCAGGCCGAAGCGTCCAGCCCCAGATAGTGCCGGTAAATGTTCTTTTCATGAATGATGTGGGTCACCAGCCAGCCGTTGGGGCCGGTCATATAGCGGCCCAGTTCGGTCTTGATGGCTACGCCCCGAATGCCCCGGCGGGTAAAGACCTCGTCATATTCCCGGGCCACGCCCGCGCCAATGGCCTCGATATCCGCCTCCGGCGCGTCGGGCAGATAGGGAATGCCGATGCCGCCGGACAAGTTGATGAAGCTCAGGGTCAGGCCGGTCTCCTCCATCAGCTCCACGCCCGTCTCAAACAGCAGCCGTGCCAGCGCCGGGTAATAGGCCGGGTCGGTGGTATTGCTGCACAGGAAGGAATGCAGGCCGAAGCGCTTGGCACCGCCCGCTTTCAGCTCCCGCAGGGCCTGAGAGAGCTGCGCCCGGGTCATGCCGTACTTGGCTTCCTTGGGCTCACCCATGATCTCGCCCGCCACGGTGAACGCGTCGCCCGGATTATAGCGCAGGCAGACTTCTTCGGGAATGCCACCGTTATCCCGCAGGGTGGCCACGTGGGTCGCGTCATCCAGATTGATATAGGCGTTCAATTCCCGGGCCAGCCGGAACTCCTCCGGCGGCACATCATTGGCGGAGAACATAATGTCCCGCCCCGGAAAGCCGCAGGCGCGCACCAGCATCAGCTCGGTCATGCTGGCGCAGTCCACACCGCAGCCCTCGTCCTTCAAAATGCGCAGAATGGCGGGGG
>ERZ772820.1225-NODE-1225-length-20823-cov-51.705605_pt1 | contig 20823 bp, 21 predicted proteins | sample MGYA00511377_ERZ772820 | MGnify/ENA primary metagenome ERZ772820 (study PRJEB29015, sample SAMEA2737684) | human gut metagenome | biome: human gut; feature: human-associated habitat; material: faeces | place: China | collected 2012 ... | reverse complement strand
TTTTTGTAATACAAAGAAATCTAAGGGATTTGAAGCCGACCGTAAAGAAAACAGTACGGTGGACTGTTTTTAGGGAGGAGCGTTGATGAAAGTTTGACTGTGAACAAGGCGCAGTAGGCGAGGTAGAAAGTAGAAAAAAACGCAAAAAGTACTTCGGGTGGGTCAAAAAATAAAAGACACCATAGTTGTGGTGAATTTGTTTTAACACACAAAGTTTAGTTTAATAAATTTAAAATTTAGGTCAACCCTTTTTAAAGGGTTGCGGGTTTGGGCAGAGCCCATAAAATAATAAAAGGTGCACTGATTTTTAATAAAAAGCAAACCGTTGAAATTATATCATAGAATAACCAAACTTTAGATTAGTCAAGACTTTAGCAGAAAACAAAAGTCTTGACTAATGAGTGGCAGAAAGTAAGAAAGTTACACTTGAGTATCAGTAGAGAAAAGATATTCTAAAGGATGCAAAAGTTTGTGTATGTGGCTAATTTGCCCTTGAAAAGTGACAAATTAGTAGTTTAGTAGCGTGTCTTTTACTTCGTTGCTATTGTATTGTGTTCCAGCCGCCAAACGGCAAGCCGTTTGGATATTAAAAATTTGTAATAGCATAAAGTATTTGTGGGCATTGCCATATCTACAACCTTTTGCAATGTTACCCCAACATTGTAAATTTACATTTAAAATCATAAAATTCTAAAAAATAATTGAATTATTTTTTATCGGTAGTATAATAATAAACATACTGAATGACAAAAGCTCAGCATTTATGCGGATTTTCGGTTTGCTTAAACTTTTTTGAAAAAATTTAAAAAAATTCAAAAAAAGTGTTGACATTTGGAACTTCGTATGGTATTATATATGAGCAGTCAACGAGAGAAACAAAAACAAAACAAAATCTCTTGTAAAACAGCGAAAACGCTGGTGTAGCTCAGTTGGTAGAGCAGCTGATTTGTAATCAGCAGGTCGGGGGTTCAAGTCCGTCCACCAGCTCCAAAATAAGCCTACTGTTTAGGCAGTAGGCTTTACATATGGGAGAATTCCCGAGTGGCCAAAGGGGGCAGACTGTAAATCTGTTGTCACTGACTTCGGTGGTTCGAATCCACCTTCTCCCACCATAATGGTTGTGCAAAAAAGATGTAACCGCAAAAAAGTCCGATTTTATCGGGCTTTTTTTGTTGTATAGCCCGTGATTTTTAGTTACAAAACCGTAGATGTATTTTGCCTGTTTCGGCAGTTTTGGAGATTCGAACCCTCGAACATCAACTTTTGACCTTTCCCCCATTTTAAAATTTAATATTGTTATAGCAGAGTCAATTTTATAGAAATATAAAGTTGGCTCTTTTTTTATTTGGCAATCGTTTTAATTTTTTTGATTAGAACGGTTGCCTTTTTTATTTACAAAAAATTGAAAGGAATGATTTTAAATGTATTTTACCGACACACCTGAACTCAGGAAGTTTGAAAGAGAGATGCGTCAGAAACCGAATTTTGACAGGCGAAATGATGATTGTGATGAAAATGAAATCTCACATTTATCTGACAACAAAAATGTCAATACAAACAGAAAAAAAGACGGAGGTTGATTTTATGACAATAAAAATCAGAAGTCCCACTTAAAAAACAATGCAATTAAACAAATTAACTTTAGGAGATGTATAACTTGTACGAATATGAAAGACAGCGCAGAATCGCTGAAAGCACAAAGAAATTGTATCCGCCGGGTACAAGAATTGAGCTTATCAGTATGAAGGATCCTTACGCACCTGTTCCGGCAGGAACAAGAGGAACAGTTAAATTTGTTGATTCAATGGGAACGATATTCCCTGAGTGGGACAACGGTCGTTCACTTGGAGTGGTTCCCGGCGAGGACTCATTCAGAAAGCTCACACAGGAAGAAATCGAAGCAGAAAACCAATCCATGTCAGAAGTTGAAGATGAAACTCCTGATGAGGATAGCGGAATGACTATGGGAATGTGAGGTGTTTCTTAATATATAAATCTTCGTTTGGAATGAAGATTTATGTCCATCAAATTCTTTGATATGTTTGCAGGCTCGGCGGTTTTCGTTCAGGCCTTGAAGCCATAGGTGGTTTTGAGTGCGTCGGATACTGCGAAATCGATAAGTATGCAAAGCAGGCATATGAAGCAATATACGATACCGGAGGTGAACTTTACTTTGATGACGAAAGAAAAATTGTACCCGAACAGTTACCCGATTTCGACCTTCTTGTTGGAGGATTTCCCTGTCAGTCTTTCTCAATCGCCGGAGCAAGAAAAGGATTTGACGATACAAGAGGAACGCTGTTTTTCGAGATTGCTCGAATTGCTGCCGTTAAAAAACCTAAGTATCTCTACCTCGAAAACGTTCCCGGTCTCCTTAACCATGACTCAGGCAAAACATTTGAAACAATCCTCCGTACATTGGATGGTTTGGGGTATAATGTGTGCTGGCAGGTACTTAACATCAAAAATTTCGGATTGCTGATAAAAGCTAAGACCAAAGACGGTTATCAGGTTGCATATCCCGGCGACAGCATTGATACTGCTTTTTCTGGACAGAACTCAAGACGTGGTCGAGTCGGCAATCAGGTAGCACATACTCTAACAACCTCAGCAACGCAGGCGTACTATTTTATTGACCTTAACCCTGACCCGAAACTGACAGAAATTGCAAGATGCATAACCGCAAGGCACGACTCGGGAATCAGTAACCGAAAAGCTGAACATTCGGGAGTGTTTGTAGAAAATTCAGATGTTCTCGATAACAATGAAAAATTCGCAGTTGCTTTTGTTGAGCCAAACGGAGAAGTTCATATCGGCAGAATAAGAAAACTTACTCCGAGGGAGTGCTGGAAATTACAAGGCTTCACAGATGATCAGTTTGACAAGGCAAAAGCGACAGGACTATCCGACAGCAGGCTCTACAAGATGGCAGGAAATGCTGTGACAGTGAAGGTAATCTCTGAAATCGGGAAGATTATCAAAAAGGTAAACGATAAAAATTAAATAAAAACTAATATCAATCGTTCCGAACGACTGGTATTGGTTTTCATATATAAGCCGTTGGTTGAGTTAAAAGCTTAATCAACGGCTTTTTGTCGTTTCTGGGGCGATTGGTATTCAGAAATGGAGTGATGAATATCAAAACCCCTGTGAGTTGGATGGGTAACAAAACATCCATCCTTCATATTTTGTACGCCCTGTTTCCTCTGAATTACGAAAGGTATATTGAACCGTTCGGAGGTTCCGGAGCCGTACTTTTAGGCAAGAAAAAGCCTGATAAATTCGAGGTTTACAATGATTACAATCACAATCTTGTAAACCTCTTTCGCTGTATGCGTGACAGACCTCTGGCTTTTATAAAAGAATTGGGATTCTATCCGTTAAATTCAAGGGATGATTTCAATGCTATAAAGAACTTTTTTAAACAGGAAAAGTTTGACGATAAGTACCTTGATGAGGAATTGAAACTGACGAAGATTATCCTGCCAGACTTGAAAGTTGAAGAAATCATTGAATTGTATATAAAAATGAAACAGGACTATGACTTGCGCAGAGCAGTAATGTTTCTTAAACTTCTGCGATACAGCTATTCAAGCGGCGGAAAATCCTTTGCCTGTCAGCCATTTTCAGTAGTAAGCCTTTTTCAACTGATAGAGCAAGTCGGCAAAAGACTTGAAAATACTGTGATTGAAAATCAGGATTTTGAAGTCCTGATAAAGCATTACGACCGAGATAATGCCTTTTTCTACTGCGATCCGCCGTACTATTCAAGCGAGTATGTTTATCAGTGCGGTTTCACTTGGGATGACCATTTGAGGTTGAAAAACACGCTCGCAAATTCAAAGGGTAAATGGCTCGTATCATACAACGATTGTGAGGAAATCCGAAATTTATATGACGGTTACTCATTCTTTGATTTTACAAGGTTACACAATATGAAACAGCGAATCAATGCAGGCGAACAATTCCCCGAACTGCTAATCGGCAACTACGATATGTATGAAAGGCAGAGAAATAAACCGTTGCAGTTGAGTTTGCTTGACTTAACAACCGAACAACAAATTGATTTAGAACAAATTTTGAAGGAGTGTATTATTAACAATGGAAAATAGAATTTATGTAAGCATACCGCTTGACGCACTTATTGTATCAGGAATCACATCCGACTGTGCTGTGCAGATTTCAGCTGTGTATGGAGCAATTTTGATTGAAAGGTGTGATGATGATTGCGAAAATTTTGATGACGAGTGTAATTGTTACGACTGCATCTGTGATGAGTGCAGAGCAGAGCTTGCGGAAAGCGAGGACGAGCAATGCTAAAAATATACAGAGTCCTCGGGGAAAAAGGAAGAATTACAATCCCCTATGAAATCCGCCAGCGAATCGGATTCAGATACAACGATGTTTTATCATTCACCCAACAGGATGACGGCTCGGTACTTGTCAGGAAAGAAAAAATCTGCTACAACTGCAAGGAATCAGAAGAAGATTTCGAGGATAATTTCACCCTTGAAGATTTCCTCGACAGCCTGTCCGAGTAAGAACAGAGAGATGCACTTTTACATCTTTCTCTGCTGTGGGCAGAAAAGCAGAAACACTAAATCGGAGGTAAATTTATAATGACACAGAATACAACTTTTAAAGGAAACAAAAACAATAATCAGAAAAAGAAACTGCCGTATATCAAGGTAAGGATTGATAAGCTCGTTGATGTAGATGATTGCAACACAAAGGCATTTGCAAGCGTTACTGTCAGCGGTGCTGTGGCAATTCACGGAATCAGAGTGATGAACTCAAAAAAGGCTTATTTGTTGCAATGCCTGCAAGTAACTATGTTGACGAAAACGGTGAAACAAAATTCAGCGAGATTGCTCACCCGATTTCCAAAGAAGTAAGAGATTTACTCAACAGCAAGGTTATGGAAGCGTATCATCAGGCACTTGATGAACAGCAGAGTGAAGAAGAAATCGAGGATATGTCGGAAAATGAATCGGAATGCTTTACGCAGAGTATGTGATTTTGCCTTGACTTTTACTCTAGACTTATGTATAATATCTTTCAATTTGAATGGTAATTTCGGGGAGATAAATAAAATGAAAGTTTTAGTAATGAATTGTAGTCCAGTAAGAAATGGCGCAACTGCTGAAATAGTAAATATTGTTTCAGATTGTTTGAAAGAAAAATATGATGTCAGAAGTATTTGTATTGATGATTTTGATATAAGTTTTTGTAAAGGGTGTAGAAATTGTCATAATACAGCTAAATGTATTCAAGATGATGATGTAGTCAAAATAATTCAACAGTATGAATGGGCAGATATTATTATATCAGTGTCTCCTTCATATTGGGCTGACATTCCGGGACAATTTAAGGCTTTTATTGATAGGTGCACACCTTGGTGTAACACTCATGACCCTCATGCTACCATAAGTAGCGGAAAGAAAGGATATTCAATAGCTTTAAGAACTGGTCCAAGTATTAGAGAATGTAGCCGAGTTATTGAAAGCATCGAACACTTCTATGGACATTTGGAGATTGAGTGTTGCGATAGTTTAGGCTTGTGTTCAGTAGAGTATAAGGAGGCAGTGGAACAAAGAAAGAATGAAATTATAAAGTTTTGCGATAAAATTTAAGAATATGCTCTGGACATTTGAAATTCTTTGGATATACTTGTTGCTTGAAAGGACGGCGATAGTATGAAAAAGAAAATCGCAATAATGTTGACATTGATTTTAGCAGCAGGAACATTCACAGCTTGTACAGCAGAAGAAAAATTAAATAACGATATTCAGACATCCGTAGTTTCAAAGGCTGCGGATGTTTCTGTATCTACGGAAACTTTTGCAACGGCAACAACTGAAATAACAATCCCCGAAAAAGCCACAGTTTCAAAAGAAACAGAGCCTTCGGGAAAGAATACCCAAACCGAAGAAAAAGCCGACAGTGGGCAAAATTCGGCGGTTGTTTCGACAACGGATCCGATTCAGGAAACACAATCTGAGGTTCAGAACAACAGCAGGAATATAGCAAATAGCAATAAGCAAAAATCGGAATCGACTGCTAAAAAAGAAACTGAAAATTCTACTCAAAAGCCTGCTGAAAAGCCAACGCAAAAGCCTGTGCAGAAGCCTACGGAAAAGCCAACACAGAAACCTGCGCAAAAGCCTACGCAACCGCCTACCAAAGCAAAAACGGTTGATGTTCAGTATGCGGTGAGTGCCTGCATAGCTTACGGTCAGCAGCTCGGAATGAAATATGATTCCTCGCTGAATACAGGCAACGCAAGCTGGTTTTCGCCAACAAACGCATCATATTATGACAGCACTTCGGAACTGACGGCAGATTGCTACGGCGATGTTGAGCATGTAGCCTACTACTACCAAAGCAGTGGCATAGCTCCGAGCAACTTATCATTCAATGTAATCACAGAAAACAACAAAATATATGTAGTTTACTGCTAAATAAAGTATAGACAGCACTCTTAATCGGGTGCTGTTATTTTTTGAAAGGATTGATCTTAATGAAAATAAACCAAATAACTCTAACAGATCTCCGCCGTATGAACGGCAAGGAAGGTCTTATCTTGCAGGGCTGTGGAGGTGAAATTAAAGAATGGATGGACGGCATCAATAAAATGCTTACGGACAAAGGAATACTTCTTGACAATACAAAGTTTGAGAATGTTTCTGTGTTTCAAAATGACGGCGTTACCTGTATTCTTTATCCATTTGCCGATGTCCACCTTGACATCGGCAAGCTTGCAATGTGGAGATTACAGTCCTACACAGCCTTTGCAGGAACTTGGCTTTCCGACTATGTGGAAAACAAGCTCGGTGGATTTATTACCGATGAGCAAATCAAAGCAGAAAAGGTCAAACCTGACTGTGCATTGATAGGTCAGGACGGCAACATATTCAATCTGTTAGGAATTGCAAGTCACACTCTCAAACAAAACGGTATGGCTGACGAGGCAAAGGAAATGTGCAGTCGTGTTACGAGTTCGGAAAGTTACTGCGAAGCGCTGAACATTATCGGCGAGTATGTAAATATCACAGACGGCAGTGAGCAGTCCGATGATATAGATGAAGATTTCAATGAAGGGCAGGCGATGAAATTATGATTTGAGTAAGCAAAAACAGAATATTTTATCAGCAGGCAGAGTCAACCGACTTTGCCTTATTTTTTACCAAGAAAGGAATTTTTAGAATGAAAAACATTTTAGCTAAAAGGAATTTCACAAGAATAACAGCACTTTTCCTTGCGGTTGCCGTAATATTCGGAACAATGTTTGCACTCCCCGTAAGTGCGGCAAGCGGTGATAAGGTTACAATCACCTTTGATTACTGTTATGACAGCACAGGCAATATAATCAAATTTCAGCAGACAACAGTCAGCGACGGCTACACGGTCGGAACTCCCGGAGAAGAGTTGTGCAAGATTTTTGCAGACGGAAAAGAAGCCTACTGCATTGAACCCGGTCATACACTCTACTCAGGCAATACGCTGACAGAAAGTGCCTCAACCGTTTGGAAGAATTTAGGCTCGGCAAAGCAGAAAGCAATTAACCTTGCTCTGCTCTATGGCAAACCCGGTTCGGAAAAAAGCTTAAGCGGAACAGATGATCAGAAATGGGTGGCAACACAGCTGATTGTATGGGAGTTTGTTTCAGGCTGTCGCTCTACAAATGACGGCTATAAATGCACAAATACAAAGTTTATTGATGGTATATGTGCAGACGGAGCAAATCCCGGAGTTAAGTCGGTTTACAATACAATCTCAAAAAGCCTTGCCAATTACTCAACTGTTCCAAGCTTTGCATCTGCAATTGCTTCAAAGGCTAAAACCTATGAGATGAAATACTCGGACGGAAAGTACACATTAACTCTTACCGACAGCAACAGTATTCTTTCGGATTTTAGCTTCAAGACAACAGGCGGTGTGAGCGCATCTGTATCAGGCAACAAGCTGACACTCACCTCCTCGAATCCCATCAACGATACAGTAACATTCAACTCTGCAAAGTCAATGCCGAGCGTAGGAAATACAACTCTTGTTCCCTACGGTGACGCAAGCCTTCAGGATGTCATTACAGGTGTTGAAAACGACGCTGACCCGATAAGGGCATATTTCAAGGTCAAGACAAGCTCGGGCAATCTAAAGCTTGTTAAAACTTCCGAGGACGGCAATGTTGCAAATATTGAGTTTACCGTCAAAGGTGCGATTACAGCAAAACTGTAAAAACAAACTCAAAAGGTGAATTTGAATTAACCGACCTTGTCCCCGGAAAATACACGGTTACCGAGCATACTCCGACAGAGTATGCGGAACAAAAATCAAAGACCGTAAATGTTGAAAGTGGGAAAACGGCAACTGTATCTTTCAGTAATGTTCTTAAAAAGTGGAATCTGACTGTTACAAAAACAGACGCTGAAACAAAGACTTCACAGGGTGATGCAACACTTGCAGGCGCAGTTTACGGCATCTACAACGATGGTAATCTGGTAGATAAATATACAACAGACAAAAACGGCAGTTTTACAACTTCATACTATGTATGCGGAGATAACTGGACTCTGAAAGAAATTGAGCCGAGCGAGGGTTATCTGCTTGATGAAAGCGAATATTATATCGGTGCAGAGTCAAAAAAATATACGCTTGAAAATAACAGCATTTCAATGTGCGTAACCGAGGATATTTTAAAGGGTGAAATTTCAATCATAAAGCACACCGATGACGGCAGTACAAAAATTGAAACTCCCGAAAAAGGTGCTGAATTTCAGGTGTATCTGAAATCATCGGGAAGCTATGTAAAAGCAAAAGAATCCGAAAGAGATAATCTTATATGTGACGAGTACGGCTTTGCGGAAACAAAGGATTTGCCTTACGGCACATACACTGTTCATCAGACCAAGGGGTGGAACGGCACAGAGTTCATTGCTGATTTTGATGTGTTTGTAAATGATAATGGTAAAACATATAAATATCTCATCAATAATGCAAGCCTTGAAAGCTATGTAAAGATAGTAAAGATTGACAGCGAAACAGGCAAACAGACTCCGTATGCAGGCGCAGGCTTTCAAATTTATGATCCTAACGGTAAGCTTGTAACAATGACCTACACCTATCCCGAGGTTACAACTATTGACACATTCTACACGAACAGCGAGGGTTATCTCATTACTCCCGAAGTTCTTCCTTATGGCAAAGGCTATTCAGCCGTTGAAGTGCAGGCTCCTTACGGATATATCCTCGACAGCACACCTGTATATTTTGATATTACGGCAGAAAACACAAGTGAAGAAAACGGCGTTACAATCGTAAAAGCCGAGAAGAAAAATACTCCGCAGAAAGGTACAATTACCGTAGAAAAAACAGGCGAGATTTTCTCAAATGTAACGGCAATTGGTGGCGGATATACTGATGAAAACGGAAATGATGTTGCACTTACGACCATATATCAGCCTGAATATTCTGTAAGCGGTTTGTCGGGTGCAGTGTTTGAAATTTATGCAGATGAGGACATTACAACACCTGACGGAACAGTAAGAGCAAAGAAAGACGAGCTTGTCGCAACACTGAAAACAAACACAAAAGGCACAGCTATAAGCAAACAGCTTTACCTCGGCAAATACCGTGTTGTAGAAAAAACAGCTCCTAACGGATTTGTTCTGAACAGAACTATAAATCATATCGAACTCACCTACTCAGGACAGAACGAAAAGGTAACCAACACCTCAACATCATTTACTAACGACAGACAAAACGTTGTAATTGACCTTACAAAAATTCTTGAACAGGACGAGAAATTCAACATCGGAAATAATGATGAAATTCTGAATGTTTCATTCGGACTTTACGCTGATGAAGATTTGAAAGCCGCAAACGGAACAGTCATTCCAAAGAACGGACTTATTGAAATCATCACCTGTGATGAAAAAGGAAAAGCGACTTTCACAACCGACCTTCCGATTGGAAGTTACTATGTTAAGGAAATCAGCACGGACAATCACTATATCCTATCTGAGAAAAAATACCCTGTTGTGTTTGAATACGCAGGACAGGATACAGCAACTGTTCATATTTCTGTAAATGACGGTGAACCGATTGAAAATGAAATCATCTATGGCACAATCAAAGGCTTGAAGATTGATCGTGAAACAGGCGAAAATATCGCAGGCGCATTATTTGGAATGTTCGGTATTAATGAAACCGAATTCACAGAAGAAACTGCAATCCTTACAGCCGAATCAAATGATGAAGGTATTTTTGAATTTACCGATATTCCCTACGGTGAATATATTGTCCGTGAGTTAAAGCCTGCCGAGGGTTATCTCCCTAATGAAGAAAACTATGCCGTAACAATTTTTGATAACAAGGAAATTATCGAAATCACAATTGAAAACGATAAAATACCTGAACTCGGAACAACTGCAACTATTGACGGTAAAAAGGAATTCACAGCTAACGGTGATATTACCATTGACGATGTTGTTTCCTACAAAAACCTCACAGCAGGAAAAGAATACACAATCAGCGGTGTGCTTATGGACAAGTCAACCGGAAAAGCATTCCTTGTTGACGGCAAAGAAATCCGCTCTGAAGTAACATTCACACCCGAAACAGCAGACGGCGAAGTAACAGTATCCTTTACCTTTGACGGCTCTGTAATTACCAAAGATACAGAGATTGTAGTTTTTGAAACTCTCTACCATGAGAGAACAGAAATTGCAGTACACGCTGACATTGAAGATGAGAATCAGACTGTAACTATTCATCCGCAGCCTGAACCTGAAAAACCGCAGACAGGTGACAATTCAAATCTTGGCTTTTATATCGGATTGGCTTCTGTTGCTGTCGGCGGTTTAATTGCATTTCTCATCATCAAATTTAAGAAGAAAGATGAGGACGATGAATAATGCGCAGGGTGTATATCTGTTCGCCTTTGGGTGGTAATGTATCTGCAAATATTGAAAATGCAAAACGATATGCCCGATATGCGTTAGAGTGCGGTATGGCTCCGTTTATACCGCATTTTTATGTGCTGATTTTAGATGATAGAAATGATAAAGAAAGGAATCTCGTTATGAACGCAGGACTTTCTATGCTTTGGGTTTGTGATGCGGTTTGGGTTTTCGGTGATGAAATAACCGAGGGCATGAAAACAGAGATTCGCTTCGCCGAAAAGCTGAACATCAAAGTCAGATATATATCGGAGAATGATTTAAGAAAATCGGAGGTACAAAATGATAGAGTCAAAAAAAATTAAGTTGTTGAAGTGGATAGCAGGAATATCAGTAATACTGTTAATGCTCGGAATATCGGCGGTAACAGTCTTTGCCGCAGGAGATGTATCATCAGCCATCGAAAGTACATGGACCTCGGCGCAAACACAGATTAAAAATGTTGTAAATAATGTTGTTTTTCCTGCTGTAGATATGATTCTTGCCATACTTTTCTTTGTTAAACTTGCTACTGCTTATCTCGATTACCGCAAGCACGGACAGTTTGAATTCACCGCGCCGGCAATACTTTTCGGCTGTCTTGTGTTCTCTCTGACTGCACCGCTATACATCTGGACGGTACTCTAATAACAATAAAAACAAAGGCTGTTGTGTTGAGTCATAACAGCCTTTTGCGAGGTGATTTATATTTTTGACTGGTTAGGAGATTTCATTGGCGGAATCGGAAGTGCCATAGGAGGTGTGTTCGATTACCTCGGTGAGCAAATCTCAAATGCTATATGGAACACAATGATTCAGTGGCTTTATGAAACGATTTACAACGCTGTTGCCGACTTCTTCACAATGATGGGAAATATGGGAGCAGATGTGTTCGACCTTGAATGGGTGCAGGCGACAATAAACCTGTTTACGCTTTTTGGCTGGGCATTGTTCGTCGCAGGAACGGTCGTTGCCGTATTTGATGTGGCTGTTGAATATCAGAACGGCAGAGCAAATATCAAAACAACAGCAATAAATGTATTAAAAGGTTTCTTTGCCTGTTCGCTGTTCGGCGTTGTGCCTGTGGAACTGTATAAATTTTGCATCAGCCTGCAAAACATATTCTCAAAGGATTTGTCCTCCATAATGGCAGGACAGCAAAGCATTGATTTAGCAGGACAAAGCACAAGTGTTTTAGAGGGCAGTTTTGCAGTTGCAAACCAGACAACATTCGGATTATTGAATCTGTTATGCATGATAGCCTTTGCCTACTGCGTAATAAAAATCTTTTTTGCGAACATCAAGCGTGGAGGAATTCTGCTCATACAAATGGCGGTAGGTGCGTTGTATATGTTCAGCGTTCCGAGAGGATATCAGGACGGCTTTAATCAGTGGATGAAACAGATAGCGGCACTGTGCCTTACGGCATTTATGCAGACAACTCTGCTGTTCCTCGGGTTGCTAACCTTCCCCGGCAATATGCTTTTAGGACTTGGAATAATGCTTGCATCAAACGAAGTTCCTAGAATTGCACAGCAGTTCGGACTGGATTCATCAGTTAAAGTGAATATGACAAGCATTGTTCATGCAACTACAACTGCCGTGAACCTGACGAGAAGTGTTGCGAGGGCGGCTAAATAACTTAGTGCCAATGTTCTACTCCACTTATGTTGCGTAGAACATTACTGCTTTTTAGCGTAAAATTTCCGCTAAAAAGCAGAGGAGCAATGCTCCTTGGCACAAGTTGCAATCTATCGCAAAGTTCTAATCAAACAAGCTTGTTAGAACTTTGCTCCGATTTAAGACGAAAGGGATTTAAAGATTATGACCACTTATTTATATCCGCAAAACCTAAAAGCCACAGCCAATCTATGGCTGTGGAGCTTACGGGATTTTGCAATTATGAGCATAGCACTTTTATTATCAATACTGATACTTGCACAGACGAGAATAATAGTACCTCTTGCAGTGACACTTTGCTTCGGGTTTTTGTCAATAAGGCTTGAAGATACAACAATTCTTGATTTTATCCGCTATGCTGTGAAGTATTTTATTTCAACACAACAAATCTTTTACTGGAGGGAGAAAAAGTGAAAAAGCAAAAACAAAAAGGTAAATCTGTTCAGGATTTGATGGGCATAAAAACCTTTACGAAAAACGGCTTGAAGGTCGGCAAGGAAGATCTTATCTTCTATATGGTTCAGCCGACAAATATTTCTGTGCTTTCTCACACGAATATTGAAATCAAGGTGCGCCACCTGATGATGGTGCTTTCTGCTGTACCGGATATTGAAATAACCTGTACCGATTCCTGCGAGTGCTTCGATACGAACAAAAGCTATATCAAAGGCAGAATTGAAGCAGAACAGAATGAAAAGGTCAGAAAAATTCTTGCTAAAGACCTTGACTTTCTCGACAGCATTCAGACCGAAACCTCAACCGCAAGGCAGTTCCTGTTCATTGCAAGGTGCAAATCTTCAAAATCCGAAAATGTTTTGCAGAAAGCGAACAGAGTCGAAAAAATCATATCCGATCAGGGCTTTGAAGTAACCCGAATGAAGAAAGCAGACATCAAGCGTTTTCTTGCAATCTACTTTGAGGCAAGTATGAACGGCGATTTGATGCCCGATTATGACGGCGAGCAGTATATTTCGGAGGTGGAAAATGAAGAAGAAAATTAGTACCATCGCTGTGATTTCCGTGTTCTCAATCATTATACTGTTATGCCTCATTTTGATTGTGTCACAGAAAATTACAGAGCATAACGAAAAAGCAGAGTTTGAAAAGCTTGCAGAAATCGTTACTGAGGAAACAACAGATGCAACCATTGAAGAAACAATTAAAAATCCAAATCTGTTAAAAGTCAGTAATTCGGATGATGAATTTCAAACTGAACAACCAGTGTATTACACAACATACTACGAACCTCATTCAATATCAGAACTTGTTTCAATGAATTCCGAGTGTTTCGGCTGGATAAGCATATCAGGCACTAATATCAATTACCCTGTTATGCATACACCGAGTAATCCGCAGAAGTATCTGAACAGGAATTTTTACGGAGAGTACAGCTATAGCGGTACACCGTTTCTGGACGCAAGGTGTTCATCCGACAGTACCAATCTCATAATCTACGGACACCATATGAACAACGGTACAATGTTTGCAGACCTCTGTAACTATACCGATTATTCGTACTTTGCAGAACATCCTACAGTTGTGCTCGAAACGAAAGACGGGGCATTTGCTTACTCCGTCTTTTCTGTTATGAAAGTAAAATCCGATGATGATTGGTACAGATTCACAACAGTTGGAACGGAAAAAAGCTATAACTCAAGAATTGAATATGCAAAAGAGAAATCTATATACAACACAGAAATCACACCTGTTTACGGTCAGCAGATTTTAACGCTTTCAACCTGTTACGGTTACAATCAGGATGACCGCATACTTGTGTTGGCAGTACGAAATTAAGGGGGTTAGAAAATGAAATTGCTCAATAGAAAAACAAAGGTGCTCACACCCGAACAGGCAGAAGAAATATACACCAAAGATTTCTTTGATATGATTCTGCCGTCAACAATTAAGTTTTTCACCGATTATTACATTGTCGGCGACTCATACCGCAGTGTGTGGGCAGTCAGAGAATATCCGCCGAGTACGGAAGAACAAGCAATACTCTCACAGCTTGCAGACAGAAACGGAGTAACGCTACGCATTTACCACAGGCTTGTTGAGAGTATGGAACAGCGTAAAATTATACAGAATGCAACACGCAAAAACAAGCTCAAATCAAGCGGTAACGATGTAAATGAAACCATTGAAGCACAGGGCAACTTGCAGGATGTTGTCACGCTGATGGCAAATCTTAGGAAAAACAAAGAGGCGTTGCTTCATTGCTCTGTGTTCATAGAACTAAAGGCGAAAAGTAAACAGAAATTAAAGGAGTTACAAACCGATATTGCAATGGAGCTGACACGCTCAAAAATTGAAGTTGACCATCTGACTTTACGACAGAAAGAGGGCTTCTTGTCGGTGAATCCCATAGGTTCAAATCAATTTGGCAGTTTATACGAGCGTGTCCTGCCTGCTTCATCAGTTGCCAATCTGTTTCCGTTTAATTTCAGCGGTAAAACGGACCCAAATGGTTTCTATATCGGTCGTGATAAATACGGTACAAATATTCTTGTTGACTTTGACAGACGAACAGAGGATAAGACAAATAGCAATATACTTATTCTTGGTAACAGCGGTCAGGGTAAGAGTTATTTAATGAAGTTGCTCTTAACAAATATCAGAGAAAGCGGAAAGAAGATTATTATTCTTGACCCTGAAGCTGAATACGAGGATTTAACAAATTCTCTTGGTGGTTGCTATATTGATTTTATGACTGGCAGATACAAAATTAATCCTCTTGAACCAAAGGCGTGGAATGATGGTCAAAGTGAAGCGGATAAGGACGCACCAGATGCATTTAACAAAGTAACAAGACTTTCACAGCACATCGCATTCTTAAAAGATTTTTTCAGAGCATACAAGGATTTTACTGATAAACAGCTTGATACACTTGAAATTATGCTGATGAAGCTGTATGCAAGGTTTGGCATAACTGACTCAACCGATTACAGCAAAAAGAAGCCTACAGATTTTCCTCTTATGAGTGACCTATATGCTCTGTGCGAGGAAGAATACAATGCTTATGATAGAAAACTAAAACCAATCTATACAGAACAAACTTTACAAGAAATTTGTCTTGGTATACATAGTATGTGTGTTGGTTCGGAGTCTAAATACTTTAATGGTCACACTAACATTACTGATGATATGTTCCTCTGCTTTGGTGTAAAAGGTTTGCTTGATACCAACAAAAGACTTAAAGATGCAATGCTGTTCAATATCCTCTCGTATATGAGCAATAAGCTTCTTGGAGAAGGTAACACAGTAGCTTCTATTGATGAGCTTTATTTGTTCTTATCAAACCTCACCGCCATTGAGTATATCCGAAACGCAATGAAGCGTGTCCGTAAGAAAGAATCAGCAGTAATTCTCGCCAGTCAGAATATAGATGACTTCTTAATAACAGGTATAAAAGAATTTACAAAACCACTGTTCTCAATTCCATCAAACCACTTTCTCTTCTATCCAGGTAATATCAACCCAAAATATTTTGAAGATGCATTAATGATAGAACCAAACGAATATGACTTAATCAAATTCGGAGAAAAAGGTACTTGCCTGTTCCGTTGTGGTAACGAAAGATATCTACTCGTAGTAAAAGCACCTGAATATAAGTCTGTTATCTTTGGTAGTGCTGGAGGTAGGTGACAAATATTGACAAAAAGTTTGGTGGTGATATAATGAAATAAAACGGTTTGGAGGTTTTGTTATGATTGATTTTAAGAAGTTAGATAGAAATCAGAATGGTGTGCAAACGGATCCTAGAAGTATATTTATGAGTCTTCCCAAAAGACTAAAACAGTACGAGTATCCTAGAGATGTACAAGCCGAAGTTTGGAAACAATGGTATGATATCAGAGATAATAAAGAGTGTATTATAAAGATGAACACTGGTAGCGGAAAAACTGTTGTGGGACTGATGATATTGAAGAGTTGTCTTAATGAAGAGAAAGGACCAGCAGTTTATGTAGTTCCAGATAAATTCTTGGTAAGCCAGGTGTGTGAAGAAGCAAAAAAATTAGGTATTAGTGTTACAGATGATCCTGAAGAATATTCTTTCCTAAGAAAACAGTCTATATTGATTATTAATATATGGACTCTTTTTAATGCTAAGAGTAAATTCGGTATGAGGGAATCAGGTAATATAAATATAGGAAGTATCATTATCGATGATGTTCATGCGTGTTTAGCGACAATTGATTCACAGTGTTGTATATCTATACCAGCAACTAGCGATATGTATGATGAATTTATTGAGTTGTTTTCTTCTTCTTTAAAGCAACAATCTGAGACTAAGTATATTGATATAGTCGAAAACCAAGATATAAAAAATAGTATGTTAATACCATATTGGAATTGGCAATCAAAGCAAACAGAAGTTTATCGAATTTTAAGCAAGAATGAAAATAAGGATTATATAAAATTTAAACTTCAATTAATAAAAGATTGTCTTCCTTTGTGTAATTGTATGGTTAGTTCAAGAAAAATCGAAATTTCACCTATTTGTATTCCTATTAACAAAATAGTAAGTTTTGTTAATGCATCTCGAAGGATTTATATGAGTGCTACTCTTCCTGATGATAGTCCTTTTGTAACAGCGTTAGATGTTAACGAAGAAGATATAAAGGGTATAATATCTCCTGAAAAAGCAAATGACATAGGAGATAGAATGATAATATTTCCGCAGGTAATTAATAAATTTATTTCAGATTTGGATATTAAAAACAAATTAAAAGAAATATCACAAGATTATAATGTTGTTGTAATAGTTCCTTCTGAACGTAGAGCTGATTTTTGGAAAGATAAGGCTAATATTATTTTAGATTCCCAAAATATAAAAGAAGGAGTTTCAAAATTGAAGTCTGGTCATGTAGGTTTAGCTATCATAATAAACAAATATGATGGAATAGATTTACCAGGCGATGCTTGTCGTTTACTAGTTATAGATGGATTGCCTAATATAAGAAGTGAATACGATGCATACGAACAAAATGCTAATCATAAAAACAGACGAATATGTAGTGAACAAATTCAAAAAATAGAACAAGGTATGGGAAGAGGCGTAAGATCTAATACTGATTATTGTGCAGTTGTATTAATGGGGAAAAGCTTGGCAGATATAATCTACACATCTGGAGGTCTTGATTTTTTTAGTGATGCTACAAAAGAACAATTTAAGCTATCTGAAGATATTTGGGAACAGTTAGATGAAAAAAGTGTTGAGGAAATATTTAGTATATTGGAATATGTATTTAAACGAGATATTGATTGGATGGAGTTGAGTAAAGAAAGATTAGCCACCATAAAATATTCATCCATACCTAATTTTGATTTAAAGAGTACAGCAATTAGAAAAGCTTTTAATTGTGCTGAAAATCGAGATTATCAAAAGTCAGTTGAAGTTTTAGAAGGCGTAAAAAATGATATTGATGATATTGAACTTAAAGGATTGTTTAAACAATATATAGCCTCATATACTAATTTTTATAACCAAGCTCAAGCACAACAAATACAATTATCAGCTCATAAAGATAATAGAATGTTACTGCTACCTATTGCAGGTATTCAGTATGAAAAAGTTATTAACAAAACAGGTGTTCAGGCTAATTATTTTATAAAATTTGTAACTGATAAGAACTTAACAGCAAACCAGTATATCATTAAGATAAATTCATTGCTAGAAAAGCTTGTTTTTGAGCCAGAGACTTCAAAAAAATTTGAACAAAGCATAGAAGAATTATCTTTCTTATTAGGTATTTATTCAAATCGTCCTGAAGATGAATATGGTAAAGGACCAGATAATTTTTGGGATTTGGGGAATTCAGCATTTTTGGTAATTGAGTGTAAAAATGGTACAATAACTAATACAATATGCAAACATGATTGCAATCAATTAAATGGTTCAATTAATTGGTTTAAATCTAAATACTATTCTGAATGTTGCAAATGTTACCCTATAATGATTCATAATAGCAGAACTTTTGAATATGCATGTTCACCAAATATGGATATACGTATTATGACTCCGGATTTACTTGAAAAATTTAAAACTAATGTATTGAAATTTGCTGAAAATGTTGTAAAGCCCGAAAATTATCAAAATCCTGTAAATGTAAATTCTCTATTAAAACAATTTAATTTGTTGGGGTCGCAAATTGTAGATAACTATACAACCTTATTTAGTATTAATAATAAATAAAAGTATTGTTATTTTAATTAAAGCTAGTTGGTATGTATCATATCAACTAGCTTTTTGATTTAGGAGGTGATACAATGTCTGCAACGGTAGGTGCAGCACTAAAGAAAATACTTGTAGCTTTATTAAGCGACCCGAAAGTTATAAAAACAATATTTGGAATAATAATCGGCATAATCATAATTGTGGTTATGCCGATTGTTGCAGTTGTTTCCTTTTTTAACGGCAGTATGGATATTGACACAGACAAGCTCAATCAGTCTATACAAGAAAACATTTCAGCCGAGCAGATGGAAAATCTACAGCTTATTAACGACACAATGACAGAGGTTGAAAATCAACTGAAAAATAAAAAGTTGTCCGACTATAACACACAGGCAGAGGTTATCTATCTGTTTTCTCTGTCCGATAAATCAGAGGATGAGGACTTTGTAAAAAACTTTGTATCCTGTTTCAAGAAGAATCAGTCTGATGAGGATTTGATAAAAACCGTCAATCAGAAATTCGGAACGGAGATAAAGTATGACGAGTTCCAAAAGATGATGCAGTCAATCAAAGGTGCGGAAATCAGTACCGCAGGCTTTACTGACAAGACCACGAAAAACAATCTCGACCTTGTCAAGTGGTGCGAGAACGCATACAAAAATGGTTGGGGTTATGTGTACGGCGGATACGGTCAGGTCTGCACAAAACAATATCTCAACCAACAGGCGTCGTTGTTTCCCGGAAATAACGAGGCAGGCGGTGAGATGAGAAAGGTCGGTGAAAAATGGCTCGGCAAGAGAGTATGCGATTGCATAGGCTTGATAAAATCCTATGCTTGGTACAACGCTGACAGCGGAGAAATTGTCGCAGGCTCAAACGGTTTTACAGACTGCGGAGCAAATTCTATCTGGAGCAATGTAAGCGAGAGCGGACCGATTTCAACTATGCCCGACACACCCGGACTTGCTGTCTGGATGGACGGACACATAGGTGTGTATATCGGAAACGGAGAAGTTATCGAAGCACAAGGCACCGCTTACGGAGTTGTCAAAACTCAGCTCTCAGGACGAAGCTGGACGAAGTGGCTGAAGATTCCAAACATCAAATATATTGATAAAAACAAAAAGTGAGGAGTGATTGAATTGAAAAAATCAAGTATCAGCATTATGTATGACGATGAAAAGTTGTCTGCAATCAGGCTGTATATGTCACAGCGTGATTTGGATTTCAAGGAAGAGCTTGAAAAATCTGTGGACGCTCTGTACGCAAAATATGTCCCTGCAAATGTCAGGGAGTTCATTGATATGAAAGATTCACAGGTAAAAACACCCAAGCCTAAAAAGCCAAAGCCACAGGAAGAAAATACCGAGGTGGTAACTTGAAAAATCAGAATTTCGGAATAGAAATTGAAATGACCGGCATCACTCGCAGTACTGCGGCGAAAGTGATTGCCGGTTATTTTCATACAGACGCAACTCATGTCGGCGGCTGCTATGATGCGTATTCTGTTCGTGATAATGACGGCAGAATGTGGAAGATTATGCGTGACGCAAGCGTTCGTTGCGAAAATCGTTCAGGAGCAAATGCAAGCACAATGTACTCGGTTGAATTTGTCACTCCGATTTGTAATTACGATGACATTGAAACCATACAGGAACTTGTCAGAAAACTTCGTGGTGCAGGAGCGAGAGTCAACTCAAGCTGTGGTCTCCATTGCCATATAGATGCGTCAAGACATACTCCTAAAACACTTCGCAACATAGTAAACATTATGGCGGCGAAAGAGGACTTGCTTTACAAGGCTTTGAAAGTGAATGTTTCCCGTGAGCATTACTGTCAGAAGATGGACACACGCTTCCTTGATGAAATCAATAACCGTCCGCCTATGTCAATGGAGCAGATAAAATCAATGTGGTATAACGGTGAAGATTACAGTTACAGGCATTATGATGATACTCGCTACCACGCACTGAATCTTCACAGCGTGTTCAATAAAGGTACAATCGAATGGAGAATGTTCAATTC
>ERZ772820.1220-NODE-1220-length-20877-cov-5.313707_pt1 | contig 20877 bp, 18 predicted proteins | sample MGYA00511377_ERZ772820 | MGnify/ENA primary metagenome ERZ772820 (study PRJEB29015, sample SAMEA2737684) | human gut metagenome | biome: human gut; feature: human-associated habitat; material: faeces | place: China | collected 2012 ... | reverse complement strand
TAGCTGAAAAATGCAGCCGTGAAAGTCAAAAATTTTCTTAACTTAATGACATTGGCTGCACGCGCAGCGGATGCACCTACACCCCGGCATAAGCCCTCTGGCGGCACGCTCTCGCTTGACTGCACGCGCAACGGATGCTAAAATCCGCCTTTGGCGGATTAAGCACCGGCGTGTGCAGACAGCCGCAGTGGGCTTATGTCGGGGTGTTTATGTATTCGTTGGCCAGGTGGAAATAGGGTTGGGAGACCTGGGTGGAGCTGTGTCACAGGCGGAGAGAGAAATATCTTTCTCTGTATCCGCGCGGTGGTGCAAAAAAAAGCCGCCATACCGGTTGCAACGCATTGTCCGGTATGACGGCTCAGTGATTATTATTATTATTTAGCAACGACTGCTTCAACCTCAAGCATTACGTCCTTTGGAAGTCTTGCTACTTCCACGCATGAGCGTGCAGGGAAAGGTTCTTTGAAATATGTTGCATATATCTCGTTAATTTTGCCAAAATCATTCATCTCCTTGATGAATACGGTTGTCTTGATTACCTTGTCGATTGTGGCACCTGATGCCTCGATGAGGTTCTTAAGATTGGAGAAAGCCTGATTGGCCTGTTCCTCTATTGTTGCAGGAATAACTCCTGTCTGTGGGTCTACCGGGATGACTCCTGATGTGAATACCATTCCGTTAACCTCGATTGCCTGTGAATAAGGTCCGATTGCTGCCGGTGCCTTGTCTGTGCTGATTACCTTTGACATAATTAAATCAATCTCCTTTCAAATTCTGTCTATTCCTGAATTCGTGATTTGTATATATTTTTCTTTGAGAAGATGTCCGCAGGCACGCTTAAATGCCGCTTTACTCATCTCGAACTCATTCTTAATTATCTCGGGATCCGTTCTGTCATTGTACGGCAGATGTCCGCCCGCCTTTTCAAGTGCCTTTAAAATGGCCTGTGAATCATCATCTATCTGAAGATATGCCGGAGCGCGTAACGCCAGCTCTATCTTGCCGTCAGGCTGGACTTTGGATACAGTTGCTTTGACTTCATCGCCTATGCGTATTCTGCCATAAAGCGCTTTCTTGGGAATGAGGCCCTGATACATATTGTCTATTGCGACAAACATACCGAATTTCTCAATGTATTCGTATGCGGTTCCCTTAACGCCATCGCCCGTGTGATATGCGTCCGTTGTCTTAAGGTACGGATAAATCTTTGTGGTGGCGCACAGTCTGTCGCTCTTGTCAATATAAAGCGCGACCGGATAAATTCTTCCTTCCTCAACCCTTGAAGTCTGCTCGCTAAACGGAAGCAGGAGATCCTTCTCAAGTCCCCAGTCCATAAATGCGCCGATTTTGGTAAGCTGTTTTACTTTCAAAAGCTTTACCTCGCCGAGAGTTATGAGCGGTTCAAGTGTGGTGGCTATGAGCCTGTCTTTCGAATCCCTGTAGACAAATACTGTCATGGAATCGCCTTCCTCAATATCCGGGTCGGCATATTTGGCCGGAAGAAGCACCTTATCGTCTTCTGTTCCGAGATAAACACCAAACTCTGTTTTTTTAACGACCATTAAGGCCTGTTTTCTGCCTAATTCTATCATAAATTATTCCTTTTCGTAAATAAATTCTACCACAGCATATGATGTTCCGTCTTCACCACGCAGATCCGCGATGCACCTGGCATCATCCTTATATACATACGGATGAAATATATCACCCATGACTGCTGCCTGCCTGTATTCGGCTCTTATCCTGCGCGGCATGTCAACTGCGCCGGTTGCACTCATGAAAGTCCTTATGTATTCACAGTTATTAACATGCTCATTCGTATCAATCTGCTGGATGTTTACCGGCACCGGAACATAAGGTGTCAGTTCATCAGTCACTTTAATCTTGCGCGGAAGGTATTCCATATCAAGCTTCGGGCCTATTTCGCCATATGCAGCGCCTTCTTCCTTCGGAATTCTCGCCGGTGAATGTGTGTGTGAATCAAGATATATCCATACCGAATTGGCTTTTACAAGTTCTTCCCCATCAGCTGCTGTGATCAGAAAATTACGGCTTCCGAAAAATCCCTTGAACTCATACGGTATCGTCGTTATATTAATATTTTCAAACAATTTCGGTGTTCTTATAATATCCGCCTGCCATGATGCGAGAAACCAGTATCCCTCCGCTTTGGACGCGTTGGTCACGCCTCGTCCGCACAATTCCGAATGAACCATCGTACAATCCTGTAAATAGTTAATAAGTGCATCAGGAGTAAGCAATCCGTTGTGGTCAGCCTCGCTATATCTGACATGGCTATTCATTGTATACATATCCGTTTAATCCTTCCGTTTTCTCGTATTCATGTGTAGTATAGCACTATTTTCTGCGCAAAACAAGAAAAAGCACGGCATCGTTTTACCTTACGGCACTCCTTACCGAATTCCAGTAACTTAAATAACTGCCTGAATACGACCGGATTGTATAAGTGTATTTGACACCCTTGGCAGCAGTGGTATCAGTAAAGCCGGTTGCACTTGCATTATTTATTTTGGCAATACGGCTCCATTTCACTTCAATACCCGATGTTATATTGGACAGCGATTTAACTTCCAGGTATCCCAGTCTTGTAATTACAGCCGTAGAACTCCAGTCACCGGTTATATTCCCATACATTGCGCATGCCGTATATGTAAAAATATCACTTTGTACATCTATATCAGTTAGACTTTTGCAATATGTGAACGCTCCGGATATCACTTCCCGCACCGATGCCGGTATGTTAATGTGTTTAAGTGAGACGCACCCCTTGAACATTTCATAAGGAATTTTCGTCATTCCTTCCGGTAATGTTACCTTACGAAGTGATGTACAGTTTTTAAATACGGACATGCCGCAAAAGACATTCTCCGGCAACGTCACCTCGGTAAGGGCACAGCCGCTGAATGCTTCCGAGTCTATTGTGTCAAGCCCGGCCGGAAAATTGATTTCCTGTTTCATTAAATCACAATAAGCCTGATGATGTTCCTTCATCAGGCTCTGTTGCTATATTAATTTAAAACCATTTTCTATATCCGATATATATATTATCGTTCCGCCGGGAAGTCTGGTCTGTGTATCCTTAGCAAGTCTGGTTCCGTTACCTAAAAAAGTACCGTTGGATGACTTGTCCTCAACAATATACTGGCCTGCCTTTGCGTCATACCTTATTATGCAATGTATTCTGCTCACTTCAGGTGATGACAATACAATATTCGCTTCATAAGGCGACCGTCCTATTGTAATAACTTCATCCGGCTGCATATCGATTACAGCTCCCGCATAAATGCCCCTGATTCCTTCAACTCGCCCTACAAACGCGTTATTTACAGGCATTCCAGGATATTCCTTTCTTCTACCCCCCCCCTAAAATTTATGCTCATAATTCGGTCTGTCTGCGGATATATCATCTGCTCTTAAGTCTATATTGCAGTTCTTGACTGGTGATGTGATTATGTCTTTATAGTCAGCTTTACCGGTGCAATGCGGACATTCTTTATATACATCGGCATCGTAATAATGTCCTGAATCGCATTTAACAATCCTCATATTTTCCCTCCGGTTATCAGTTTTTCTTCTTAACCAGCTTATAATTACTTCGTCCTATTCGAAATACATCTTTCTCATACAGCAATCTCGGCTGCTTAAGCAGCACATCATTCACATATGTGAGTGAACCCGCTGTCGGTACTATCGTGAACTTATGCTTATTTATATCATATACTATTGAGCAGTGATTGTCACGCGTTATTTGCATATCATCAGCAAGACATATGTCCATCTGGTACCCTGTACCAATTCTGTTCGCCCCCTCATGAAGCGGGTATTTTCTGCCCTCACCTTCGCCGAAAATACAGATAATTTCTCCAACGCTTCCTGTTGAATCTGTATCAGCTTTACATATCGGACATTCATTATCATGCTCTTTATCATAATAATGTCCGTTATTACACTTGACTAACATATTTAGCCTCCTTAAATATAACTTAGGTGTCTGTTAATTATTTCCGTTACTGCCTTATATCTTGAACGGCTTATAGGAATTGTCTTCCCGCCGTAAAGCAGAACTCCCTCTTTAGTTATTTTCTTAACTTTATCTATATTGACGATATAACTCTGGTGTGTCCTGACAAAATTAGAACGCAGCCGCCCTTCAATATCGTCGAGTTTGGAATAATATGTTCCATAACTGTCAAAATAATGAACATTAATTACCCTTTTCTGACTTTCAATATAATATATATTTCTGGTCATTATGGTTGTAAGTCCTTTCCTGCTGTCAGCACACCCTAACGTCAGCAGGTCCACCTCCTCTTCATCAATCATTGAAACCAGCTTATACAATGAATCCCTGAGATAATCATCATTATAAGGCTTCGTTATAAAATAAATCGGATTGACCTTGAATATATCTCTTGCATTTTCAATATCATCGGACACAAATATAATCTTAATGTCCGGAAATTCCTTAAGTATGCTCTGAGCTACCCTTATTCCGTTATGCCCTTTAAGCCTGATGTTAATATAAACCGCATCTATTCTGCCTTTCATCTCATCGCATATATATGTTACGAGTGAAAAAGGATTATTATGTGCAGTTACCGTAACTCTGTTCGGCAGTATTTTGTTTATCCTGCATTGAAGATCATTCAGCGATTTCTCATCATCATCACATATTGCAATACGTACCATACTATCCCATACCATTCCTATACTTTTCTCTTTCGCAGGCACTGTTGCCTCCTCTTAGAAAGCATATCATAAAATCTTGATTTTTTCGCAAATTGTAACTTTTGGTAAGTTTTTTTGTAACTTTTGGTAAAAATCAGTCATAAATGTATTTTATATTATTATTTTTACACCATTCCTCACCATATGTTCCCTTAACAACCACAGCCTGAACATTTCTTCATCTTTAAATACTCCTGTCAAAAAAAAGTTCTGTTTAATATTTAATTATATACATCACTCTTCGTACTTGGCAATAGTTTTTATACATTCTTTATTTTATTAATCCAACATTACTCCCAACTTGTCTGATTGCAACAACGCCTGCAATCTGTTATAATATTTGTGAAGGTAATTATATTTTATGAAACGGTGGGTAATTAAACATGACAAAAGAATTAGACAAGGTTCTTGATGAACTGAATTTTGTCCCGGATTCCGACAATTATTTCGTAAATCAGGCTATTCAGTTCCGGGAACTTATGATGATGTATAACTGTGCCATCCGCGAGGTGCGCACCAAGCTTGAGGTTCTCAACGATGAACTTAGCATCCGCAACAGCCGTAATCCTATTGAATTCATCGAGTCACGTATCAAAAGGCCGCTCAGCATAGTGGACAAGCTTAAGCGATACGGTGAGCCTGTCAATGTCGAGTCCATTGAACGCAGCCTCAATGACGTGGCCGGCATCAGGGTAATCTGTCCGTTCATCGATGACATATATTCTGTTGCAGATATGCTTCTCAGCCAGGATGACATCACTTTAATCAAGAAAAAAGATTACATAGAAAATCCGAAGCCTAACGGCTACCGCAGCCTTCACCTTATCCTGGAGGTTCCGGTGTTCTTCTCCAATCAGAAGAAGCCGATGCGCGTTGAGGTTCAGATCCGTACCATAGCAATGGACTTCTGGTCAAGTGTTGACCATCAGCTTAAATACAAGCATGACGTTCCCAATGCCGATGAATTGTCGGCACAGTTAAAGGAATGTGCCGACATCATTTCACAGACTGATATGCGCATGCTTGCCATCAAAAATCAGTTATACTCCTCGGAACAGTCCGAAAATTAAGTTCCGGGATTGCCGGGCCGCAGACTCACTTTTCCTTGTACCCGCGCGTGGTTATTTTGACGCGCGGTGGCGGATACAGAGGATAGTTTTTACAAGCTGAACAATGAGTGTCGGTACCAGCGCTGCGACAGCTATTACTGCAAGCTGCACTGCGTTAAGCGGCTGCACAAGGAATAATTTTTCCATGAATGGTGCAAACAGGACAAGTGCAAGCATGGCTGTTCCAAGCAGGAACGCGCCTATGGTGTAACGGTTCGTGAAGAGGCCGATTTTGTATAACGGCAGGTCACTTCTGCAGTTGAAACCATGGAAGAGACGTGAAAGCGTCAGGGTTGCAAATGCCATGGTTGTCGCGGTTGCGGGGCCTGTTTGCAGGCCGACGTAGAATGAGAACATTGTTGCTACCGATATCAGCACACCGTACAGAACAAGTTTGAGCGAGAACGGGCCGGAAAGGATTCCGGATTCCGGGTCTCTCGGCTTATTCTTAAGAAGTGTCCTGTCTGATGGTTCCATGCCAATTGCAAGCGCCGGAAGTGAGTCAGTAAGGAGATTGATAAACAACAAATGTACAGGTTCAAACGGCGTGTTAAGCGCTGCGATTGAACAGTAAAGCACCGCGATTATTGCAGCCAGATTGCCTGAAAGCAGAAAAAGTATTGCATTCAGGATATTCCGGTATATGTTACGGCCGTTGAGAACGGCCATTATTATTGTTGCGAAATTATCATCTGCGAGAACCATTGCAGCTGCATCCTTGGAAACCTCTGTGCCGGTTATTCCCATTGCAACGCCGATATCGGCTTTTTTAAGTGCCGGCGCGTCATTAACGCCGTCTCCGGTCATGGCAGTAATGCTGCCCTTGCGCTGCCATGCATCCACGATTCTTATTTTGTTTTCCGGTGAAACTCTGGCATACACGCTTATTTTTTCAAGACTGTTGTCAAGTTCTTCATCGGTAAGTGCGTCAAGTTCCTGGCCCGTAAGAGCCATATCTCCGTCATGATAGATTCCGATCTGCTTCGCAATAGCCGTTGCAGTCACCTTGTGATCCCCGGTTATCATTACCGGCTTTATTCCGGCACCTATCGCATCCGCAACAGCCATGACAGATTCAGGACGCGGCGGATCCATCATTGATACAAGGCCGATAAACGTATATCCATTCTCATCTTCGTGTGTGAGCCTGCTGTCCGGCTTGCATTCTTTATATGCAAATGCCAGCACTCTGAGTCCGTTCTCCGAAAAAGCCATATTCTGCGCCAGTATCTTATCACGGTCGTCAGGCGTAAAAGCTCTCACACCACCGGCTTCTGCTATTGAATCGGTTCTGTCCAGAAGAACGTCAACCGCACCTTTGGTGAGAATTGTAGGAATGCCGCAAATGTAATATTTAGCACTCATAAGCTTGCGGTCGGAATCAAACGGAATTTCTTCAATACGAGGCATCATCTCCCTTATATCTTCCTCCGAAATTCCGGCTGCACTTAACCCGGCTCTTCGTGCCATTGTGAGAAGACAGGTTTCCGTAGGATCGCCGATTTCGCCGCCGGATGCAATAGAAGAATCATTGTCAAGAATCGCCGCATACAGAAGATATCTGTGCAGACGCTCATGAATATCCATTTCCTCCGGCTTGATGCAGCGGCCATCAATGTATACGTCCTGCACTGTCATCTTATTCTGCGTAAGTGTGCCGGTCTTATCGGAACATATTACCGAGACGCAGCCAAGACTTTCGACCGCTTTAAGTTCCTTTATAATCGCATTGTCGGCAGCCATTTTTTTGGTTCCCATGGCCTGTACGATTGTAACAATCGAGCCGAGTGCCTCGGGAATTGCAGCAACGGCAAGTGCCACGGCAAACATAAGAGAGTCAAGCACCGGCTGTTTCTGGAGCAATCTCAATGCAAAAACAATAACGCTTATCACCATGATCACTATGGCGAGCTTCTTGCTGAAATTATCAAGGCTCTTCTGCAACGGAGTTTTGCGTTCTCCCGTATTATTCATAAGCCCTGCTATTTTACCTATTTCCGTATTCATGCCGGTTCCGGTAACCACTGTCACAGCCCTTCCGTATGTTACAAGGCTTCCGGAATATACCATGTTTACACGGTCGGCCAGTGCCGTATTGTCAAAAATATCACCGTCTTTTTTATCGACGTTGGCAGATTCGCCGGTAAGCGAGCTTTCATTAACCTGCAATGAATAATTGCTGATAATTCTTGCATCGGCAGAAACCATGTCGCCCGCTTCAAGCATCAGCACATCGCCCGGAACAAGATCTGCCGAGGCTATCTGCGTTACTGCACCGTCTCTTAAAACCTTAGCCTTCGGCGCAGACAGTTTTTTAAGCGAATCAAGTGATTTACGGGCCTTGACATATTGTATTGTTCCGAGTAATGCATTCAGGATTATTACGGCAAAAATAACAATCGTACTTTCGACATTACCTGAAATCATGGAAATCACGGCTGCCACGATAAGAATAATTACCAGCAGGTCTGCGAACTGGCTTAAGAAAACCATCATTATGCTTTTTTCCTTCTGCCCGGTAAGTTCGTTCTTTCCGTATTGTTCTGTTTTTTCGGATACCCGCGCCGATGTAAGGCCATGTTCATCGCCATATTCCCGAAAAACTTCCTCCTTGCTCATAAGATATGCTTCTTTCATAGCCATTCTCCTTTCAGAATATAATAAAAAAGAGACTATTTGTGTGCACAAAAAAAATGCACACAAAAAGTCTCGTTTAACGACAGTTTCGTTCTCCGGCAACCGGCTCCTGTTAGAGGAACGTACTGACGATAGCCGGAACATGCGGGTAAACGCATGCAACTACTCCCTTTTTGTATATTAGGAATATAACAGACGGAGATTGTTTTGTAAAGTATTTAATTGTGAACAATTTCATTAATCTGCTCAAGTTCGGCAGCTTGGAATTCAGTATGTCCGACTATCTTCGCATCCTCCTCGATCTGCTTCGGGCTTGACGCTCCGACAAGAACCGAGCATACATCTTCATCCTTCAGAATCCACGAAAGTGCCATCTGGGCAAGTGTCTGTCCTCTGTCCGCCGCAATCCTGTTAAGTGCTTTTACCTTGGATATATATGCCTCGCTTATGGCCTCCGGTTTAAGAAATCTTCCGTCACGCTTGATTCTGGAATCTTCCGGTATGCCATTCATGTATTTATCTGTCAATAACCCTTGTGCAAGCGGACTGAATGCGATAATGCCTATTCCGTTCTCCTTGCAGAAATATTTGACACCGTCGTGCTCAATTTCCCTGTCAAAAATAGAATATCTGCGCTGATTTACTATAAACGGGCAATGAAGGCTCTTAAGAATCTCCGATGCCTTGCGCGTATACTCTTCATTGTAATTAGATACGCCCGCATACAATGCCTTGCCGCTCCTTACAATATCTGCAAGCGCTCCCATTGTCTCCTCAAGCGGTGTCTCCGTATCCATCCTGTGATGGTAAAAAATATCCACATAATCAAGGCCCAGTCTCTTAAGGCTCTGGTCGATACTTGCCATAAGATATTTACGGCTTCCGTGGTCACCGTACGGACCCGGCCACATATCAAAACCTGCCTTGGTCGTTATTACAAGCTCATCCCTGTATGGCTTAAAATCCTCTGCAAGAAGTCTTCCTGCATTCGCCTCTGCGCTTCCGTATACCGGACCGTAATTATTCGCAAGGTCAAACTGTGTTATTCCGTTGTTAAATGCAGTTCTTAACATGGCTTTCATATTATCATAATTATCCTTGGATCCGAAATTATGCCACAGGCCAAGTGAAACTGCCGGAAATTTAAGTCCGCTGTTTCCTACTCTGTTATACTTCATCTTATCATATCTGCTATCATCAGCAACATATACATCTGCCATATATTACACCTCCGTGTCACTCCCCGTGCAATTACAGATTACCACATTATTGCACTGCCAACAATAATTATTTATAATAGACTTTTGACCCGGATATGCTATAATAATGTTCATATATATCTGAGTAAATGAGGTTATTATGTTACAGAGAATATTCAAGCGGCTTTCATCTGCGCGTATTGTCGCGATCGGATTTATAGCCATTATTTTTATAGGTTCAGGACTTCTTATGCTGCCGGTAAGCCTTAAGGTTCCCGGTTCACTTCACTACATTGATGCGCTTTACACATCAACAAGCGCTGTCTGTGTTACCGGTCTGCTTTCTGTTGAAGCGGGCGATACTTTCAGCACTGTGGGACAATTTATACTGGGGCTTCTGATCCAGATAGGAGGCCTGGGTGTAACATCCGTAGGTGCCGGTGTCATTCTTGCAATGCGTAAAAAAGTCAATTTAAAGGGACGTGCCATAATAAAGGACGCCATGAACCTTGATTCAGGCAAAGGAGTTGTGAAGTTTGTCCAGAGCGTATTTTTAACAACTCTTGCATTTGAAGCTGCGGGAGCGTTTTTAACTTTCTTTGTGTTTATACGGGATTATCCGCCGGCAAGAGCCATTGGATTAAGCTTTTTTCACTCAATAGCAGCATTTAACAATTCCGGTATTGATATCTTTGGCGGAGGCAGGAGTCTTTCGGGATACCAGGATAATGTATATTTTAACATAATCACGATGTTATTGATAATATTCGGCGGAATCGGTTTTCTTCTTATAAGGGAAGTTATCGGTAAGAAATTTTGCTGGCGCAGATTCTCCATGCACACCAAGGTTGTGCTTTCCATGAGTGCCTGTTTGATTATAGTGGGTGCACTTCTTCTTATGCTCACCGAGAATATAAGCGTACTCGGTGCTTTTTTCCAGAGTGTATCGGCCAGGACGGCGGGATTCTACACTTACCCGCTCGGAAAATTTACCAATGCCGGAAGGATAGTCATAATCGTTCTGATGTTTATCGGTGCATCGCCCGGTTCAACCGGCGGCGGTATTAAGACCACAACATTTTTCGTGCTGCTTCAGGGAATTAAGTCAGCTGCCACCAACCGTTCCGAAAAAGCCTTCCGTTATTCGGTTCCGGTCAATGCCTTCCGCAAAGCCTCCGTCATATTGCTTATGGGGCTTACAATCGTGCTTACAGGCTCTTTCATAATGTCTGCACTCGAACCCGGAATTGACATGTCGGACATACTTTTTGAGATTACAAGTGCATTCGGAACCACCGGACTTTCAACCGGAATTACCGGTTCTCTCACAACCGGAAGCAAAATATTATCAATTATTATAATGTACATCGGCAGGCTCGGACCGCTTACAATCGCTACTTTATGGTATTTTGACAAAGGTGAACGCGTAAGCTTCCCTGACGGCAATATTTCAATAGGATAATTTAAGGAGATTTGATATGTATAAGAAAAAAAATGCAAAAAAGACATACGGTATAATCGGTCTTGGACGTTTCGGTTATGCGCTTGCAATAGAGCTTGCGACCGCCGATGCGGATATAATGGTACTTGACCGTGATGAAGAGAAGGTGCGCGAACTGCGCGATTACACTGACAATGCATATGTCGTTCATAATCTTGACAAGAAATCCCTTGCAGAGACCGGCATTCAGAATTGTGATGTTGCGATTGTATGCACCGGTTCCCATATGGACACATCAATCCTTACCACCCTTAATCTGGTAAGCCTCGGTGTCCCTGCCGTCATCTCTAAGGCGACAAGCATTGAACACGGTGAAATCTTAGAGAAACTCGGTGCCGAGGTCGTTTACCCTGAACGTGATATGGCAATCCGCCTCGCACACAGGCTTGAGACTTCCAAAATTCTTGACTTTGTGCAGCTCAGCGAAAAAATCAGCATCAGCAAATTAAATGTACCCGATAAAATCATCGGCATGACTGTCCGTGATGTCAATCTGCGTAAAGAATTCGGAACCAATATCATCGCTATCGAAAATAAAGGTTCCGTCATAGATAATATCGACCCGGATTATAAATTCAAGGACGGTGATATTCTCTTTATATCAGGCAGCAAGAAAGGGCTTAACCACATGCTTGAATGGGCGGAAAAATAATTATTTTTCTACGCAATATGAAGCATATTTATAAGGAAAATCCATGCCAGGCCGTAATATACCACAACGGCCACCAGGTCATTGACCGTTGTGATGAGCGGGCCGGATGCAACCGCCGGGTCGACCTTGATTTTCTTGAAAAATATAGGTATGACCGTTCCCACAAGGCTTGATATCACCATCGCAACGATAAGCGCTACTCCTACGCAGGCCGCGATAAGGAATGAATGTCCTATATCATATTTTCTGAAAAAATGTATGTATAGTCCAAGGAACAGAAATGACATGACAGCAAGACACACGCCGTTTAAAAATCCCGTCTTCATTTCTTTGACCACGAGCTTTAATTTCTGGGCCACCGTCAGATTCTCGTCCATGAGGACGCGGATTGTGACGGCAAGTGACTGCGTTCCGACATTGCCTGCCATATCAAGTATGAGCGACTGGAAACACATCACTACCGGAAGCACTGCCACAACTTCCTCGAATATTCCCACGACGGACGATACTCCCATTCCGAGAAAAAGAAGTATTATGAGCCACGGAAGTCTTTTTTTCATACTTAAGAGTGTCGATTCGTTAAGATCCTCTTCGGAAGTAAGACCGGCAAGCTTTGCATAATCTTCGCCCATCTCATCATCGACCGCTTCGACGATATCCTGTGCGGTTATGATACCGGCAATCTTACCGTTTTCAAGAAGTACCGGGATGGAATCCTCCGCATAATCCTTGAGTTCTTCAATACATTCGCTTATCTTCTCGCGCGTTCTCACATACGGATACGAACGGCTTATCAAGTCCTCAAGATTATCATTCTCTCTGGCAACTATGAGATCTTTTAAATCGATTGCCCCGTAAAATTTATCATTATCATCTATTACATATATTGTTGAAATATTGTCATTGTCACCGGCCTGTTTTACCAGTTCGTGCATGGCCTGCCTGATCGTGAGATTGTTATGGATAACGATAAAATTCGTAGTCATACAGCTGCCGATTTCATCGTCATCATATGAGAGCAGGAGCCTTACGTCATCCCCGGCATCTTCATCAAGCATTTCAACTATTCTGTGCCTTGTCGTGTCATCCATGTCTTCAAGGACATCGACAGCATCGTCGGAATCCATTTCGGAAATCACCCTGGCCACGCTCTCCATCGGGAGTTCTCTCAGGTAATCCTCAGCGTCATCGAGATATGCAAAAATCTCAGCCATGCGTTCCGCGCCCATCGCATAATATACTTTGACACGTTCTTCTTTATCAAGCTTTGTGAGCGCATCGGCAATATCATTATCATGATAATCCGATATCCTGTCCACAAGTTCATTTTCCGGAAGACCTGATCTTATTATATCCACAAGTTCCTGTACGTAATTCTTTTCTGACATAACTATCTCCTTTCTCTTCTCGCTGAAACACCGCATCATTTTACTGACGCGGTGTTTAAATTCATATGTATCAATAATTTATTTTGTCTTGGCAGCCTCAAATTCCCTGGCTATCGTCTCGTCAGGTTTCTTTGTGAGAAGGCTGACAACTATGTCAAGGATCAATGAGAAGATGAATGCAGGCAGGAGTTCATAAATACTCCATGCTCCTCCGAGGCGGCTGATGGCGTATTTCCATACAAAAACCATAACACCGCCGCCAATCATTCCGGCAAGTGCGCCCCATTTATTGCTTCTCTTCCAGAACAACGCACAAAGTGTTACTGCTCCGAACGCTCCTCCGAATCCTGCCCATGCAAATGATACTATATTAAACACACTCGAATTAGGATCTCTTGCAAGAAATACACCGATAAGGCTTATTACTACTATCGTGAGTCTTGCTACAAAAAGGCTTTTTTTCTCACTTATCTTAACTTTGAAGAAATCCTGTACTATATTCTGCGATACACTTGATGCAGCTGCGAGCATCTGGCTGTCAGCCGTTGACATTGTCGCTGCAAGGATTCCGGCAAGAATAAGTCCGGCAACTATTGCGGCAAGCACTCCATGCCTGCTTATAAGACCCGCAATCTCAACGATAATCGTCTCACTTGAACTTCCCGAAAGGAAACCGAGTTCTCCGGCTTTAGTCATTCCGAGGCCTACCATTCCGATGAAGATAGTAATTCCCATCGCTATGAATACCCAGATTGTTGCTATTCTTCTCGAAAGTACAAGCTTCTTCTCATCCTTTATTGCCATAAATCTGAGCAATATGTGCGGCATACCGAAATATCCGAGTCCCCATGCTATGGTGGATACTATTGTGAGAAAACTGTACGGTGTCGATGAATTGGTTCCGACATCATATGAAGCTTTCATTGAAAGATATCCCGGAAGACTCTTTGCATTGTCTATGACAGCCTCTACACCACCTGCCTTGCTGATTCCGAATGTAACAACTACTACAAGTGCAATTGTCATAACTATACTCTGTATAAGATCGGTTGTCGAAACGGCCTTGAAACCGCCCATAATTGTATATCCTACGATAACCGCCGCCGAGATTAACATTGCTACCATATAGTCAACACCGAAAAGGCTGTTAAAAAGCTTACCGCAGGCTGCAAAACCTGATGCCGTATACGGTATGAAGAACACGATTATTACAAGTGCAGCAATAGCATTAAGCACGTTGGAGTTATCATGGTACCTCTTCGAGTAGAACTCCGGCACTGTAATTGCATTAATATTCGCAGAATATCTGCGGAGACGTCTGGCAACTATAAGCCAGTTAAACCATGTTCCGATTCCAAGTCCGATGGCTGTCCAGGCCGGGTTGGCCACACCTGTAAGATATGCCAGACCCGGAAGTCCCATCAAAAGCCAGCTTGACATATCACTTGCTTCTGCACTCATGGCCGTAACAATCGGTCCCATCTTACGTCCGCCGAGATAGAAATCCTTACTGTCGCTGTTGTTCTTGCTGAATACAAAACCAATCGCAAGCATTGCAAGAAGATATACCACTATCGTTGCAATGATACAAAAATTAATAGTTGATGACAACATTCTTCATTCCTCTTTCTGTTTTCTGAAATATTTATTAATGATACCACAACTCTGTATTATTATGCAAGCATAAAGAGGTGTCAGTTGACGTAGTTGATATTTTCCGCCTGAATAAGCGGATAACGCACAAGGCTGCTGCCATCAAGGTCTTCCCTGTTCATGTCAACGGCATTAATCTGCCTGTCATTGTATGTTGTATAATAATAAATTCCTTTGTCAGCACTGCAGCATGATGTATATATAGTAATCTCGTACTTTCCTTCCGACACTTCACAACAGCCTCTCTGCTGCTCAACAGAACCCAGTATATGAAAAAACTGTCCCACGCTTTCTGTTTCACTTTCCCCCGATACAGAGTTGGCTCTTGTATATGCCACCCTCACAAACCTTGACGCGGATGACAAATCTCCGGGAAGTCCCAATGCGCCCATCCCACGACTGTATGTCTTAAGTTCCAGTTCAGTTGAAAATCTGTTATCCGGCTGCTTAGGAGAAAGCTGCATATAATTATTAAGCCCGAACATCTGCATGTCAAAAGGTGGGTTATTGGTAAGCACGCCGGCCGGATTGTCATATATTGCAAGTCCTTTGTCCGTGCTTTCAACAGTTATCGAACCTGTCCCGTCCGCAATTATCCAATGCAGTTCGGCCGCAGGCAGTTTATCGCTGTACGGTGTTCCCACAAGGTTTATTTCACTTACCTTGGTTCTTGCATCATTAATATCGGCACACTGCGACAATACCCACGGAATGAACTCGTACTGCGCCACATTCTTAAGTCCGTCTTTGGCATCGGAATAAACGGCATTGCCGACAAAATTCAGTCCTGCCATCCACAATCCTTTCTCATTCATAGCATCATAATACAACGGATAGCCATCCGAGATAAATGCCATCCCGATAATTGCATAATGTCTGTCCATGCTTCCCATATACCTGAAATCAAATCGATAATTTCTCGGTGTTATGCACACTTCCTCTCCGTATGAAAATTCATAGTCGAGCGTTCTTCCGTAATACGCTCCTTTGGTTTTGTATGTTGCCGCTGTACACATCTTATTATCTCCTTATCTGAATATATTCTTTTTATATTATGACATATTTTCACGGCTTTACAAAACTTTTTTTCGGGAGTATGCTGTATTTACTAAGGAAATAAAGTCATAAAGGTTGCAATCATGAATAAAGCAGACAAAATACAGATGACAACGGGGTCATTATGGAAAAATATACTTCTTTTCAGCATTCCGCTTATGCTGTCACAATTACTTGAAGTTATGTTCAATATAAGCGATGTTGCCATTGTAGGCAAGTTCGCTGATTACAGGGCGCTTGGTTCAGTAGGTTCTACCACGCTGCTGGTATCATTATTTATAGGATTTCTTATAGGAATGGGAAGCGGTGTCAATGTCCGCGTGGCACATATGCTGGGCTCCGATGACAGCAAAGCCGTCGGGGAGACCATACATACTTCTTTTATAATATGTCTTTCAGTCGGACTTATAATCTGCGCTGTATGCATCTTCGGTGCCGAATGGATGCTTTCTATTCTGCACACCAAGCCTGAACTTATTGACGGTGCAATAATGTATCTGAGAATTTATGCCATAGGTCTTCCGGGTATGGCGATATATAACTGGGGCAACGGTATCTTAAGCGCCCGTGGCGAGACCACCCGTCCGCTTATATATCTTGCCATCTCCGGAACATTGAACGTAATACTCAATCTCTTCTTCGTAATTAAGTGCCACCGCGCCGCAGACGGGGTTGCCATGGCAAGTGCGATAAGCCAGTATGTATCGGCAGCACTCATCCTCATACATCTGCTGCACCGTAATGATGCATGCCGTTTTACGCCGTCGCACATCAGATTCCATAAGAATGCTGCAGTCCGTGTTCTTGCTTTGGGTCTTCCGGCAGGACTTCAGAATGCTATTTTTGCGATTGCCAACCTGTTCGTACAGACAGGAGTCAATTCCTTTGACGAGATAATGGTCAGCGGCAATTCCGCAGCATCCAATGCCGACACAATCATATTCAATGTACTGGTCGCATTTTACACCGCATGCGCCACCTTTGCCGGTCAGAATCTTGGGGCACGCAACAGAAAAAGAGTGCTGAAAAGTTATCTGGTAAGTCTGACTTATGCAACTGCTACTGCGTTAATTCTCGGTATTATTTTAATATTATCCGGGCGGGAATTTCTGTCACTTTTTACATCCAAGAGGGCTGTTATCGATGCCGGAATGGAGCGTATCGGAATAATGTGGTTTTCCTTTGCAGTCGCGCCTTTAATGGACTGCACAATCAGCGCATCAAGGGGCATCGGCAAAAGTCTTGTTCCCACAATTATAGTAATAATGGGATCCTGTGTATTCCGTGTCATATGGGTTTACACAATTTTTGCATATTTCCATACGATACCTTCTTTGTATTTATTATATATATTTTCGTGGATTATAACGGCATTGGCCGAGATTATATATTTTATACACAGTTACCGGAAGATTACATTTTGATTTATGCACCGGACTATGTTATGATTAAAAAAAACTATAAAACAGGAGCGTACATAATGCTTGTATATGATTCAAAAAGTGCATCCAATACGACCTCTTCTTTTGAATGCACCTACACCACTTTTACATCCAGCAATACCGTGACTTCACCTGAGCATCCGATTCTCGTCCTGGATAACTCCGAGAATAAATGGGCGCATCATTCAATCGGTATTTTTTCCAACCCATATAAGAAAACTGCTTTTGAATTCCAGCTTGATGGCAATGTCATGCTCGCCAACATCTTAAAGGTCGATTCCCGCTTCACAAGCCTTATCAAATGGCTTGGTGAAAACCGCGTCAGAATCAAGCTTACAGGTGAGAACCGCGAAGACGGTTACGCAGTATATAAGATACGCGAAGTGGCTTTCGGCGGCGGTGCCAAACTTTCTGCAGAAGACGGTTTCCTGCAATTCATGATAGAAAGACTTCTCGAAAGCAGTGCACATCCTTCAGGCGATTTTTCTGATGATGAACCTGATGAATCCGGCGACAGCATGAAGCTTACAAGTATCACAAGCATTTCCGATTTTCTTAACTGTGCCGGAATAACGCTGCCGGACAACATCAGGCTGTGGGCACGCCGTAACCTTGTTGTCGCACGTTCCTCAGAGGTAACTCCGGAGGAGAAACGCCATGCACAGCGCGCGCTTTCAATCATGCTTAATATTAAATGGAAAAGCAATTATTTTGAATCAATTGACCCGGTCGAGGCCAGACGGATTCTTGATGAAGAGCTTTTTGGGATGGAACGCGTCAAACAACGTATCATAGAAACTATTATCCAGATTAACAGAACGCATACACTTCCTGCATACGGTATTCTCCTTGTCGGTCCCGCAGGAACCGGTAAATCCCAGATTGCCTATCTTGTAGCGAAAATTCTTAAATTACCGTGGACAACTCTTGATATGAGTTCCATCAACGATGCGGAGCAGCTCACAGGAAGTTCAAGAATTTATTCGAATGCCAAGCCCGGCATTATCATGGAAGCCTTCAATATGGCGGGTGAATCCAACCTCGTATTCATAATCAACGAGCTTGACAAGGCAACTGCCGGCAACGGCAACGGTAATCCTGCCGATGTTCTTCTGACATTACTTGACAACCTCGGTTTCACCGATAATTACATGGAATGCCTTATTCCGACTTCCGGTGTATATCCGATTGCCACTGCCAATTACAAGGACCAGATAAGTGCACCGCTTCTGTCACGTTTTGCCGTGATTGATATTCCGGATTACACGCGCGATGAGAAGAAAATAATTTTTTCACAGTTTTCGCTTCCAAAGGTTCTCAAACGCATAGGTCTTCACAAGGAGGAATGTGTTGTTCTTGATGACGGTCTTGATGCCGTTCTTGATATTTTTAAGGACACAACCGGTATCCGTGACCTCGAACAGGCCGCTGAACATCTTGCAGCACATGCGCTCTATGAAATCGAAGTCAATCATGTAACCAACGTCACATACAATGCTGATATGGTACACGAATTGTTCAAATAATTTTTACAAAAGCCATTTATCGTCTTTGATAAATGGCTTTTATTATTTCAATATTAAAATCCCAGTTTAAATATGGCATCGCTGTTGCCATATTCTTCATTGCTTACCCATGTAACCGTGCGGTCCGTGAGATTATAGAGTGCCGACCAGACCGTAATGCTGTTGGAATCCGATTTGCCCTGTTCTTTATCCCACTTTCTGCGTCCTACCATTTTTAACACATCCATGGCTTCATCTGCTGTAACCACACCGTTTACATTACTGCCATCAGGATTAACCGCTTTCTCTATCGCCTGATAACGGTCATATCCTTTCATTGACTCTTCATTGGAATAATAATCCGGTGTGACAATAAAATTCGTCACATACTGGAAATCATCACGTTCTTCATATGTACCGAGTGCGGCATCATCATCGTTATAATATACCTTCAGCTCCCTCGCGCTTCCGTCCGTATCACTATCATCATTTTGGGCAACCCATTCAAGTATTGCAGAACGCCCTGTGCTGTCGGCTACCATGTAATGAAATGATGTTCCTGCGCTGTCATGCAGATCATACTTCTGCACCAGTTCCACAGCCTCATCAACACTCGATGCATAATCAAGTATCATTCTCAGCATTGTCGTCGATGTTATATCCGGCTTGTCACTTGTCTGGTTGGTCGCCACAACTTCCCCTTCCGGTCCCTGATATGACATATAAATTCCACACGAAACGCCTTTCTCATTAATTCCGTCAAGCGGAACAAACGGTGCCGCAAGACATATTAATTTCTGCATCATTCCGTCGAGTTCAGCGCCATCTTTGATTCCGAGGAACTGTAAATCCACGCTTGATATTGAGGCATACCTTCCGTGACCCGGCTCAGTCTTAACTATCATAGCCGTTGTCGTGCTAAAATCATAATTACGGCCAAAATATCTGTCTCCGTCCGCATCCTGCGCAGTAAATGATGAGCATCCTATTGTAGGTGCCTTGATGGAAATCGGCAGAATTCCTTTAGTGATGTTATCAACAATAAAATTAATAAGTTCCTGGTCATTTGAAACTCCGCCTTCTTCAATGAACTTATCAAAATAATAATCGCCTTTCACATCCATCATATATACCGGTCCGCTGTTGTTATCGCCCTTGGCATCAACCACTTTCTTAATTGATGCTATACTTCCAATCTCATGCCTCCATATAATTGCCGCCGCAATTACCACAGCCAGTATAAGACCCACTACAGCTGCCACAACGATAAGTATTATCTTTCTGATTTTCTTTGTCTTCATTAGTCTTAAGTCCTTTGTATTATTCTAAATGTTGATAAATCAACATTGATACAAAGAATAACACATACTTGTTGAGTTGTCAACATGTATGTGTCCTTCTTGAGTTTCCGCAGTTTCATCCACAAAGCCCTGTTTTCATAGTCATCGTTATAAACAACTTTCAAAAAATGCTCAAAATATAAGGAATCCTTCTTTACTTTGTAGCCTTATTATACCGTCATACTATTTCATAGTTAATCATTTTCGTTCATTTTTGACCGTGTTTGACCGTTTGTATTGATTTATCTAAAAAAGCATTTGCCACTACGGACAAATGCTCTTTCTTAAAGTACATTACAAAAATTTTCTTAATTTAACAGAAAGGTCTTCCTCTTCCTTAACGATATCATCAACAAGTCTTTTTATCTCGACATCGGCAGCAGGATATTTATTAAAATACTTATATATGGACCTTATTCCCATATTGCAGCCGTCAATAATAAGCTCCGCGGCTGATACATCCGGATGCTCAGACATAAGCTTCACTTCCGACTTTACCTTGGCAAAGAAAGATGCCATTGCAGCCGGTTCTTTGCCGTCATCTCCGTAGTCGCTTAGTTTTTCAGCAATGTCTCCCTTTAATCTGCAATGGGGTTCCTTGCTTTTTTCAAGAATTTTTCTGAGTTCATCATTTTCAACTTCGTCA
>ERZ772820.1218-NODE-1218-length-20902-cov-16.444141_pt1 | contig 20902 bp, 22 predicted proteins | sample MGYA00511377_ERZ772820 | MGnify/ENA primary metagenome ERZ772820 (study PRJEB29015, sample SAMEA2737684) | human gut metagenome | biome: human gut; feature: human-associated habitat; material: faeces | place: China | collected 2012 ... | reverse complement strand
ACTTTGTCAAGAACTTTTTTCGTCCTTTTTCATTTTCCTTTGCACGCAATTTACTCTCGCTGCCGTCTCTCTCGAAACAGCTTGCATATATTACCACGCCGCTTTCCCTTTGTCAAGCCCAAATTCGACATTTTCTGAAAAAATTTGGAAGCCTCCGGAGAGGCTTCCAAATTCACTTGTTTTCTTATTCCGCGTCGTCGATCAGGCCGTAGCCCCCATCGTTTCTGCGGTACACCACGGCAAAGCTCCCGCCGTTGTCCTCGTCACGGAACGCGAAGAAATTGTGCTCCAGCAGGTTCATCTGCATGACCGCTTCTTCGCGGGTCATGGGCTTGAAGTAGAAGCTCTTGACTTTCTTCAGGCTGAGATCGTCTTCCTCCATCTCCGGAACGAAGCTGGTCTCCTCCTGCACCGTGCGGGTGAAGGCATCCTGACGCAGACGGCGGGCGAGCCGGGTCTTGTTCTTGCGAATCTGTCCCTCGATGGTTGCGACGGCGGCGTCGATAGACGCGAACATATCCGAAGTGCTTTCACTTGCCCGGAACCAGGTTCCCGCACCGTGAACGGTGAGTTCCACGTTGTTCTGGTTCTTCTCTACAGAAAAGACGATGAGTGCTTCCGCATCCTCCTCAAAAAAGCGCGCCAGCTTCATGACCTTTTTCTCGGCATAAGCGTGGACATTCCCGGGAAGCTTTACTTTTTTCTCACTGTACTGGAATTTCATATGCGGCAGCTCCTTTCGTTTCACCGATCTTTCGGTGTAAGGTTACTATACCACATTTTTCTCATTCCGACAAGGGGCGGCCGGGTTTTCATTTATTCAGACACGTAGCGGAATACCGCGCCGTCCGGCAAATCTTCGCCCATGAAGTCGGAAGACCCGCTTCGGACAAATACAATTGTATCGTTATCCGGAACCTGGAATATCCAGACATTTCCCCCATTGTCCGCCCGCAGCCTGACCTTTCCGTCCAGCTGGACAGTCCCGGTATACGCGAATGACATCCTCGGATCCATTCCGAAGACAAACCGTATCTTTTCCCCGGACATGTCAAAGTGGATAGCCGGGGCATTCTCGCTGCCGTCCTCCGTTACCATGCGATAAGTCCCCTCGGAAATTTCATACACCGTTTTGCTGCGAAGCAGTAGGAAACAAGCGGCTGCCGCCAGTATCAGCCCTGCGCACAGAGCAATCTTAATCGTCCGCCTCGTCTTCATCGTCCAGTAACTCCGCCATGGTCAGATTGTAGACCGCTTCCGCTTTCTTTTCAAAGAGCTTCCCAAGGCGCACCGCCTGACGCTGGTTCGGTGCCAGCAGTTCCAGCGTCATCAGATTGCCCATTTCGTCATCCAGCGCCATGACCACGGAATAGTCCCCATTGTCCCGGGGGATGATCTGGGTCTTGACGAAGCTGGAACGGCGGATCTGACGGTTGAACCGGTTGACGGCGTTGTCCGCACGGCATTTGACCGTGTAGGCGATGGAATCCTCCGTCAGGGAGCCGTCCGCCTTGCCCTTGTCCGTGATCTCGTAGCAATCGTTCTCCACCTGCTTCAGATGTCCGGACTTCACCATTTCAGGAATCGCGGTGCAGACGTCGAAATAGCTCAGGCAGTCGTCCTGATAGCATAGCTCATAAATCTGCTGCATATTCACGGGATAGTTGACCCTGGCCATCACGAACAGGATCAGCACCTTCACGTCCATCATATCATGTATAAATCCAAGTCTCTGCATACGCTTCACCCCTTTTTCTTTCATTATACAGAAAAGTTCCGAAAAATCAAGCACCAGCAGAGAACGCCCTGCATATTCTGGCAGGAAGGAGTGATGCCGATGGATGGCAAACGGCTTTACTGCGCCGGCGGCACAGCGGCCGCCCGCTATGCCGGAGAATATCTGAGAAATTTCTACGTGGATCTGGCCGAGCGCCCCGGTACGGATGTGGGCGCGGTGCTGCTGGACGTTCCCAGCTTCGCACCGGACGGGACGCTTCGCATGGGAGGAAGCGCGGAAAATCTGCTATCGCAGCTTCCGCCGGACGTGACGGTCTGCGGCGGAAATCTTGACCACCCGGCGCTGGACAATTACCGGTGTATCGATTTTTTGAAGGACGCCCAGTATCAGGCGGAAAACGCCTACATAACCGCCGAATGCGCCGTGGAGATCGCCCTGTCCTACCTGCCCATGACCCTGCGGCGGTGTCCCGTGTTGGTGATAGGCTGGGGACGCATCGGGAAATGTCTGGGGCAGATTCTCCACGCACTGGGGGCTGACCTGACCGTCGCGGCGCGGAAGGACGCCGACCGCGCCATTTGCCGGGGGCTGGGCTACGCCGCGGTGGATACCGCCCGGATGGCGGAGACTTTGGGCAAGTACCGCCTGATTCTCAACACCGCGCCGGAAAGGCTGCTGACCAAGGAACAGCTCGCCCAGTGCCACCCCGACTGCGTGAAAATCGACCTTGCGTCCAGAACCGGCATGGAGGGCGATTCCGTCATCGTGGCGCGGGGCTTGCCGGGCGTCCACATGCCGGAAAGCTCCGGCCGTCTCATCGCGGAAACCTACGTTCGCTTGTGCAGGGAGGAATGATTATGGAAATCGGATTTGCCGTGTGCGGCTCGTTTTGTACTTATTCTATTGTGTTCCCCGTTATGGAGCAGCTCAGCCGGGAGCATCACGTGACCCCCATTTTCTCCGACGCCGCTTATAGCGTTGACAGCCGCTTCGGGACGGCGCGGGAGCATATCGTCATGGCGGAAACCATCTGCGGCACGCCGCCGCTGCACACCCTTGCCCAGGTGGAGCCGGTGGGGCCGAAAAAGCTGTTCGACATCCTCATCATCGCCCCCTGCACCGGAAATACCCTGGCAAAGCTCGCCCATTCCATCGCCGACACCCCGGTGACCATGGCGGCGAAAAGTCACCTGCGCAACGGCCGCCCGGTTCTCGTCGCCGTGTCCAGCAACGACGCGTTGGCGGGCGCGGCGGAGAATATCGGCAGGCTCCTTGCCCGGAAGCACTACTATTTTGTCCCCTTCGGGCAGGACGACGCCGTGAAGAAGCCCACCAGCATGGTCGCGGACTTTGCGATGATTCCCCAGGCCATGACGGAAGCGCTGGCGGGGCGGCAGATTCAGCCGATTCTTTTATAAATCTTTCTTGCATTTTGCGGGAATATCTGGTAGAATAAGAATCGTCAGAATGGTACGCAAACCAGCATCACATCAGAAGCCTTGTTCCACGCCCCGGCGGCGGCTACTCCTGCCGGGAACGTCACAGTCAGGAGGAAACCATATGGGTAAATTGATCGTTCGAATTGCGTCTCTGCTGCTGATCGCGGCATTTCTGCCCACGGCGGTTCTGGCCGCGGAATGGAATCTGGAAAACGGCAGCATTGAGATCACCGCCACCGCAAATGCCGGGGGCGGCACGACCCAGACCGTCTCTCAGGGAGGAAGCAGCGCAGAGGACAGCAACCCCACCATCACCAGCAATGGGAAGCAGACCAGCAACACCATCACCATCAAGGCGGAAAAGGACACCACCGCCAATGTGACCATCAAGGACACCAATATCAGGACTGACAGCGCCGCAATCAAAACCGAGGGTGAAGGCAATGTCAATCTGAACGTGGAAGGCACCAACACTGTTTCCAGCGGCGATAAGCACGCCGGCGTGGAAAAGGCCAATGACGGCAACCTGACCATCGGCTCCGAGAGCGGAGAAGGAGAGCTGACCGCCAATGGCGGGCATGGCGGTGCTGGCATCGGCGGCGGCTATGAAGGGAGCGGCAGCGATATCACCATCACTGGCGGGGAGATTACCGCCAACGGCGGAGGTGAGGCCGCAGGCATCGGCGGTGGCGTTTTAGGGAGCGGCAGTGATATCACCATCACCGGCGGAGAAGTCACCGCCAATGGCGGGTGGTGCGGCGCAGGCATCGGCGGCGGACCTAGAGGCAACGGCAGTGATATCACCATCTCCGGCGGGAAGGTTATTGCCAATGGCGGGTTGTGCGGCGCAGGCATCGGCGGTGGCTATAAAGGGAGCGGCAGCGATGTTACCATCTCCAAGGATTCCCGGGTGGAGGCTACAGGCGGAGATCCGTGCCTATTAGGAGGTTACGGTGCGGCCATCGGCGGCGGTGGATATAACACCGACACAGGTAATCAGGTTGACGGCAGTGAGATAGAACCGGACACCTCCGGGCTGTACACCACCGGCAAGGTGGAGCGGAAATCCGGCGACGGAACTGTCCTGGACACCATCGTCGGCACGGTATCCGCTTCCTCTGAAGAACCAGACAAGCGGGAGCCGCTCTATCGGGTGCTCGACCTGGATGGCAGCAGCCTGAAGCACCAGGCGGAAACCGCGGACGGCGTTCTGACCCTGACGGCCAGTGCCGACGGCGCTGTTCTCACCGGTACTCTCCGGGCGCTGGGCTATCTGCAAAACCAGGGCATTGAGAAGATCACCTTCACCGACGGCGCCCACACGGCGACCATCGTTCTTGCCGACCTGATCGCCAAGGGCGAAGCCGAGGCCGTCTACGTCCTCACTCTGGGCGCGGCAAACACCCTGACCCTGAACGGCGAAGCCATTGATTTCTGATTATAATACACAATGCGCCCCCGGTTCTGTCGAACCGGGGGCTTACATATATTATAGACTTTCAACTTCGTCCAGCCACAGTCTCGCGCCGGCGTCGCTGGGCATCCGCCAGTCCCCTCTGGGGCTGAGGGTGACGGAGCCGACCTTTACGCCGTCGGGCAGGCAGCTGCGCTTGAACTGCTGGGTGAAGAACCGGCGATAGAAGGTTTTCAGCCATTTTTTGATGACCTCCGGCTCAAACTCCCCCGCAAACGCCCGACAGGCCAGGGTGTAAATTTTCGTGGGACGGAAGCCGAAGCGGAGGACATAATACAGGAAAAAGTCATGCAGCGCGTAGGGACCGACCAAATCCTCGGTGTGCTGGGCGATCTTTCCCTCGGCGTCCGGGGGCAGCAGCTCCGGGCTGATGGGGGTGTCCAGAATGTCCTGAAGCACCGCCCGGGAGGGGGCGAAGGCGGGCATTTCCGAAATCGCGTCGATCATCCAGCGGATGAGCGTCTTGGGAATGGAGGCGTTCACGCCGTACATGCTCATGTGGTCGCCGTTGTAGGTACACCAGCCGAGAGCCAGCTCGCTCAAATCCCCGGTACCCACCACAATGCCGCCGACGACACTGGCATAGTCCATGAGAATCTGCGTCCGCTCTCTGGCCTGAGAGTTTTCGTAGGTGCCGTTGTGGACGCTGGGGTCGTGGCCGATGTCGGAAAAGTGGAGGTTCACCGCGTCTTTGATATTGATCTCCTTGCAGGAAATTCCCAACGTGCGCATCAGCTCCCAGGAGTTGTTGTACGTCCGGTCGGAGGTGCCGAAGCAGGGCATGGTCACGCCGCAGACGTCGGACGCAGGCCGCCCCAGCCGGCGCATGGCCTCCACGGACACCAGCAGCGCCAGCGTGGAATCCAGTCCCCCGGAAATGCCGACGACCGCTTTCGCGCTGCCCAGAATGGACAGCCGCTGTTTCAGCCCCGCCACCTGCATGTGGAAAATTTCCATGCACCGCCGGACGCGGTTCTCCTTCCCCGTGGGGACGAAGGGCAGCTTCGACAGCGGATAATCTACGCCGTCACTGCGAAGCTCCGGGGCGTGGGTGTCAATCAGGACGGCGGGACGTGCCGGATTCTGCTGGGCGGCGTCCTTGAAGCCCTTGTTTTTCATCCGGTCGGCGCGGATTCTGCCCAGGTCGCAGTCGCAGACCAGCATATAGTCCGACGCGATGGGTTCTTCCGTTTCGGCAAGGAGCCTTCCGTCCTCCGCGATCAGGCTCTGCCCGGAGAAGATCAAATCCTGTGTGGATTCCGTGGAACCGGCGGAACAGTAGGCGTAGACGCAGTTCAGCGCGGCGGACTGGTGCTGCACCAGACCCCGCCGGTAGGCGCGCTTGCCGATGGTTTCGTTGGAGGCGGAGAGGTTCAAAATCACCTCCGCGCCGTTCAGCGCCAGAAACGTAGACGGCGGCAGGGGCGTCCACATATCCTCGCAGATCTCCACGCCCAGCAGCGTTCCGCCAACGCGGAAAACGGCTCTCGGGAGAACGGGGATAGGCTCGCCCAGAAGCTCCGCCAAATCCTCCGTCACCTCCGCCCCGGAGGAAAACCAGCGCTTTTCGTAAAACTCATTATAATTGGGAATGTAGGTCTTCGGCACCAGGGCGTGAATCTTTCCCCGGGAAATGACGGCGGCGCAGTTGTACATCCGCATTCCCGTCCGGACGGGCAGTCCCACCACCGCCGTTACATTGGGGTAATTCTTCGTGTAACCGGCAATTTTCCGGATACCCTGCTGAACTCCCGTCCAGAGGGTGTCCTGAAAGAACAAGTCCTGACAGGTATACCCGGTAAGCGCCAGCTCCGGGAACAGGACGATATCCGCCCGCTCCCCGTCGGCTTTTTCGATATAGGCGCAGATATCCTCCGCGTTCTTCGCCGTATCCCCCACCCTGACCGCCGGTACGGCGCAGGCAATTCTGATAAAATCCAGCATAGGAATTCCTCCCGATCTTTTTCTGAGGGTATCATACCATATTCTTCCCGATTTGCCAAGAGAATATAAAAAACTTGCGGGGAAAGGCCATTTGCCCTCCCCCGCTGTCTTATATTAGATTCCTGCCAGCTCACGCAGCTTGTCCGCCAGATCTGTCTGCTCCCACGGGCGGCTCTCAATGCCGAAGTGGCCGTGGGCGGCGGTGTCTGCGTAGATGGGACGACGAAGGTCGAGCTTGCGGATGATCCCGGCGGGGGTCATGTCGCAGGTCTGCCGGAGAAGCTCCGTCATTTTCTCGTCGGAGATTTTGCCGGTGCCGTAGCTGTCCACCCGAAGGGACACCGGCTGGGCAACGCCGATGGCGTAGGCCAGCTGCACCTGCACCTTGGTTGCAAGACCCGCGGCAACCAGATTTTTGGCCATGTATCTCGCCATATACGCCGCGCTGCGGTCAACCTTGGTGGGGTCCTTGCCGGAGAATGCGCCGCCGCCGTGGGAGAAATAGCCGCCGTAAGTGTCCACGATGATCTTTCGGCCGGTCAGGCCGGTATCGCCGTTGGGGCCGCCGATGACGAAATTGCCGGTGGGGTTGATGTGGATATGGGCAACGTTCTCAATGTGGAAGCCGTAACGCTCCAGAACCGGGGCGATCACATTCTCCCGGACGTATCTTCTCAGCGCCTCGATTGGGAAATCCGCGCTGTGCATGATGGAGACGACCACGGTGTCGATTCCCACCACGTTGCCCTGCTCGTCGAATTCCACCGTGACCTGGGTCTTTCCGTCGGGGCGAAGCAAGTCCGTCTCATGGACGCACTGGGTCAGGCGGCTGCACAGGGCGCGGCTGAGGGCTGCGGGCAGGGGCATCAGTTCCGGGGTCTGGGTGCAGGCGCCGCCGAACATCATGCCCTGATCGCCCGCGCCGCCGACCTCGTCGTTGGTTCCCAGCGCAATATCGGCGGACTGGGTGTGGATGCGGCACTGAATTTCCACCGTGTCGGCATCGAAGCCGTCGCCGGGGTAGACATAGCCGATCTTCCGGATGGCCTCCCGGGCAACGGCAGCGTAGTCAACGGTAGCTTTCGTGGTGATCTCGCCGCAGATGATGCAGAAATTTGTGGTGACCATGGTCTCGCAGGCCACGCGGGAATGGGGGTCCTGCGCAAGGCAGGCGTCCAGAATGGCGTCGGAGATGGAGTCCGCTACTTTGTCAGGGTGTCCGTTGGTGACACATTCAGAGGTAAAAAGTCTTTTTTCCATTTTGTTTTTCCTTTCTTTCTATAACGAAACCTGAAAAAGAAAAACCGCACACCGAAGATTCGATGTGCGCTCCTATCGAATCCTCATCTTTCGTTTGCCGCCGGATTTGGCACCTTGTATAAACAGGTTGCCGGGTTTCATCGGGCCGTTCCCTCCACCACTCTTGATAAGGCTTGTATGCAGTTCAACACTGTATTCTACACGATTTTCTAAAAAAGTCAAGCTTTTTGTTTACAAATCCGATATAGACATTTGAATGAATTGCTGATAGAATGGGGATACGTTTTTTATACTGAACTTCCATTATGATCTTTAGAAAAGATTTTAATCAGGAAATAGTATTAGGAGTTGAGTACCGTGAAAAATTTACGCAAAAAATTTGAGCTTTTCTGCTTCAAAAACCGGAATAAGGGCATCCCCAATCTGATGCTTTACATCGTCATCGGCACCGCCGTGGTCTACCTGTTCAGCCAGATGTCCGGCAACGCCCTTCTGTACAGCACCCTCCGATTTGACCGGACGAGCATTCTTCAGGGACAGGTCTGGCGGCTGATCACCTATCCCCTGACCTACAGCGCCGGGAACATTCTGCTCACCGCCATCACCCTGCTGTGCTACTACTCCCTGGGCAGAGCCATGGAAAATGTGTGGGGGACTCTGCGGTTCAACCTGTTCTACCTCACCGGTGTGGTAATGATGGACGTTTACTGCCTGATTTTCGGCGGTCAGGCCAGCGTCACCTATCTGAACCTGAGCCTGTTTCTCAGCTACGCCACGCTGTACCCCGACGCGAATTTCCTGCTTTTCTTCATCATCCCCGTGAAAGCGTGGATTTTTGCGCTGATTGATCTGGCGATGGTGCTGCTCAGTCTGTTTACCGACCCCTTCCCCTACAATCTGTTCCCCGTAATCGCCCTTGCCAACTATTTTCTCTTTTTCGGCAAGGACGTGCTGAACGTGATTCCCGTGTCCTGGCGCGCCAACGCCAGCCGCCTGTTCCGCAGGAAGCCCAAGCAGCCCAAGGCGAAGGTCATTCATTTCAACGCCGGCTCCTACGAAGCCTCCACTGCCACGCCGAAAGCCCCCTACACCCACCGCTGCACGATCTGCGGACGCACCGATGTGACAAATCCGGAGCTGGAATTCCGCTACTGCTCCAAGTGCAAGGGCTACTACTGCTACTGTCAGGATCATATCAACAATCACACGCATATTCAGTAAAGGCGCAAAAATCGGGCCGAATCGGCCCGATTTTAGTTTTTTAACCTGCCTTGGTAAACGTGAGCGGGTACATGCCGAGGAAGTTCTCATCCTCTCCCACATAGTCCAGAATGGTCAGCGTGCTGCCATCCACTTTGTAAATGCCGTAGACGTTAGGATCGACCTCATAGTCAAGCCCGTCGGACAGGAATATTCTGCCGCTCTTTGCCTTGAACTTTCCCTCGCTCGAGGCGCCGTCCACCATCTGCTCCACCATCTCGTCCGAGAAGAATTCGTCCATTAGCTTATCCATGGTGGTATTGCTGGCTTTCATGATCTCGTCAATGGTCATCACAACGCCCATCTGCGCCATCATGTCCACAAGATACTTCTCCATGCCGCCGCGAATATCGATCTTGAGCTGCTCAACTGCCGCGTCCACGGAGTTCTCGTCCAGAGTAATGGTATAGGTGTTGTCCTCTTTGAATGTCAGGACCATGGTCAGGTAAAAGGAATCGACCGACAGATACTCCGCAGCCGTCGCGTCCTCCTGCGCAATACCCTGATTGAGATACTCGGCCAGATTCATACTGGCTTTCCAAGAGCCAAGCACCGCGTTTTTCTCGTTGGAGCAGCCGCTGAGCCCCACCATCATTACCAGCACCATAAGAATGCTTACCAGCTTTGTCAAATTCTTTTTCATGCAACCTCTCCTCAATATGTAATATCTGCGATTATTCGCTGAAAAAATTGTACCATTTTTTCAGCGAACTGTCAATGGTTTGCCGAAATTACCGCCGCTCCGCAAAAAAATCCAGTTTTCGTAAATTCCTCTTGCAATATTCCGCCGCCCATGGTATAATGTCCGCAGCTACTGAACAAGGAGACTGTTATCATGGTCACCATGAATTCTTCTGTGCGCTTTTCCTTTTATTACTATTACTTTTTTACCCGAAAAAAGTAATAGCGATTTGTGCTGCAGAAAATTTTCAGGAGCTTAAAGGGTTATCTCAAGACGCCGCACGAATTGCCGTGCGGCGTTATTTTATTATCAGGAGATGTTAAGCAATGATCGCAGTATTGAAAAACGGCACCACGCCCTCCCAGATCCAGCACCTTGTGGACTGGCTCAAAAATATGAATCTGGACGTTCACATTTCCGAAGGCTCGGAGGTCACCATTCTCGGTCTGGTCGGCGACACCAGCCGGGTGGACATCGACCTTCTGAAAAGCCTGGAAATGGTGGAGACCGTCAAGCGGGTCTCTGAGCCGTTCAAGCAGGCCAACCGGAAATTCCACCCCAAGGACACCATCATCGAGGCTGGAAACGCCCGCATCGGCGGCGGGTATTTTGCCATGATCGCAGGCCCGTGCAGCGTGGAATCCGAGGAGCAGATCATTGCCGTCGCTTCCGCCGTCAAGGAATCCGGCGCATCCATTCTCCGGGGCGGCGCGTTCAAGCCCCGCACCTCCCCCTACGCCTTTCAGGGCATGAAGGGCGAGGGCATCCGGCTGCTTCTGGAGGCCAAAAAGGCCACGGGGCTGCCCATCGTCACGGAGATCATGAACATTTCCACCCTCGATCTGTTCGCCGACGTGGATATCATTCAGGTAGGTGCGCGGAATATGCAGAACTTTGACCTTCTGAAAGAGCTGGGCAAGACCGACAAGCCCATTCTGCTGAAACGGGGACTTGCCAACACCTTGCAGGAGCTGCTCATGAGCGCCGAATATATCATGAGCGAGGGCAACAGCAAGGTCATCCTCTGCGAGCGGGGCATCCGCACCTTTGAGACCGCCACCCGGAACACCCTCGACCTTTCCGCAGTCCCCGTTCTGCACAATCTGACCCACCTGCCCGTGGTGGTCGATCCCAGCCATGCCACCGGCAAGGCCGATCTGGTCGCCCCCATGGCCTACGCGGCCACCGCTGCCGGTGCCGACGGCATCATGGTGGAGGTCCACAACGACCCCGCCCACGCCTTGTGTGACGGCGCTCAGTCCATCACGCCGCCCCAGTTCGATGAGATCAGCCGGAAAGTCCGGCAGATTCGTGAGGTTCTTGTATGAAAGTCGGTATTTTGGGTCTTGGCCTGATCGGTGGCTCCCTTGCCAGAGCCTACGCTCTGGAGGGGCACACCGTCTACGCCATTCAGCGAAACGAGAGTATGCTGTCCTTTGCCATGCTTTCCGGCGCAGTCCACGGACGGCTGGACGAAACCACCATTCCGGCGTGCGACCTGATCCTGCTTGCCATCTACCCCGGCGGCTGCGCCGACTGGCTGGAAAAGAACGCGCCCCTTGTATCCAAGGACGCGCTGGTCATCGACTGCTGCGGCATCAAGCGGGAGGTTTGCAGCCGGTGCTTCCCTCTTGCCGAACGGTACGGCTTCACCTTCGTGGGCGGGCATCCCATGGCAGGCTCCCAGTTTTCCGGCTTCAAATACAGCCGGGCGAACCTTTTCGCGGGCGCACCCATGGTGCTGGTTCCGCCGGTGTATGACGATATCCAGCTGTTAGACCGGGTAAAAACCGCACTGAAGCCCTGCCGTTTTGGCTTCTTCTCCGTCACAACGGCGGAAGAGCACGACAAAATGATCGCCTTTACCTCCCAGATGCCCCACATTCTCAGCAACGCATTCATCAAGTCCCCCACCGCTCTGAAGCACAAGGGATTTTCTGCCGGAAGCTACAAAGACCTGACCCGCGTTGCCTGGCTGAATCCTCAGATGTGGGCGGAGCTGTTCATGGAAAACAAGGACAATGTTCTTTTCGAGCTGGACAGCTATATTGAGAGCCTGTCCGCCTATCGCAACGCCATTGCCGCGGATGATATGGACACATTAGTCCGGCTGCTGGACGAGGGCAAAAAGCGCAAAGAGGAGGTGGACGGATGAACGCCGTTACCGTCCGCGCCTCCAGACAGTATGATATTCTGATCGGTCAGGGGCTGTTGCCCACTTTGGGCGCGGAAGCGAAAAAGCTGGGAAAAGCGCAGAAAATCTGCGTCGTCAGCGAGAGCAGCGTGTATCCTCTTTATGGGGCTGCTGCCGAGGAAAGTCTGAAAAGCGCAGGTTTTTCCGTGGTTTCCTATGTATTCCCCGCCGGGGAAGAAAGCAAGAATGGGCAGGTTTTCCTCGATCTTCTGAACTTTCTCGCGGAAAACCAACTGACCCGCTCCGACCTGATCGTCGCTCTGGGCGGCGGCGTGGTGGGTGATTTGGCGGGCTTCGCCGCCGCAAGCTATCTGCGGGGCATCCGCTTCATTCAGGTCCCCACGACCCTGCTTGCCGCCGTGGATTCCTCCGTGGGCGGCAAAACAGCCATTGATCTCCCCGCCGGGAAGAACCTCGCCGGTGCCTTCTGCCAGCCAAGTCTGGTGCTGTGCGACACGGATACCCTGAATTCCCTCCCCCTTGACATTTTCCGGGACGGCTGCGCCGAGGTCATCAAGTACGGCGTGCTGTACGACCCGAAGCTGTTCGCCCATCTGGAAGAAAAGGGGCTTTCCTTTGACCGGGAAGCGGTCATCACCCGCTGTGTGGAATTAAAGCGGGACGTGGTCATGGAGGACGAATTCGACACCGGCGCGCGGATGAAGCTGAATCTGGGTCACACCGTCGGTCACGGCGTGGAGGCAAAGAGCCATTTTGCCATCTCCCACGGCAAGGCCGTCGCCATCGGTATGGCCATCGTCAGCCGGGCATCCGCCTGCGCCGATACGCCGCGAATCCTGGCGCTTCTGGAACAATTCGGTCTGCCCGCCCGGACGGACTACTCCGCAGACGACCTTTTCACCTACACCCTCTCGGATAAGAAGCGTTCCGGCGGCACGGTGAATCTCATCATCCCCCGCGCCATCGGCGACTGCGTCATTGTCCCGACCAAGGTCGAATCCCTGAAATCCTTTATTCAGGCAGGTCTTTGATATGGATATCACCATTTTTCCTGGGAAACTTTCGGGAACCGTCCGCGCCATCCCCTCGAAGTCTCAGGCGCACCGTCTGCTGATCTGCGCCGCCTTTGCCGACACGCCCACCACTCTTTTCTGCCCTGAAACCAACCGGGACATCGAAGCGACCATGGGCTGCCTGAACGCTCTGGGCGCGGACATCACACGAACCGACTCCGGCTACCGGGTCATCCCGGCGAAAGAAATCCCCCGGCAGACAGCGCTTCGCTGCCACGACAGCGGCTCTACCCTGCGGTTTCTGCTGCCAGTGGCCGGGGCTTTGGGCGTTGACGCAATGTTTCATTTGGAGGGCAGGCTCCCCAGCCGCCCTCTCTCCCCGCTGTGGGAGGAAATGGAACGTATGGGCTGCACCCTCACCCGCCCGACTGCGGATACCGTTCGCTGCACCGGGCGTCTGCGGGCGGGAGAATACGTCATCGACGGCGGCGTTTCCAGCCAGTTTATTACGGGGCTGCTGCTTTCCGCCGCCCTGATTCCGGGAAAAAGCCGCATCCGTCTGACCGGGAAGGTGGAATCCCGCCCCTATATCACCATGACCCAGCGGGCAATGGAAATATTTGGAAAAGAAACGTCGGATCTTGTCGTGACCGGCGGCACCCCGTTCCACTCCCCCGGCACGCTGACGGTAGAAGGCGATTGGAGCAACGCCGCGTTCTTCCTTGCTGCAAAGGCGTTGGGCAGCAGTGTAGAGGTGACGAACCTCTCCCCGGATTCCCCCCAGGGAGACCGGGCGGTCTTTGATCTGCTTCCCACGCTGGAAGACCGTCCTGTCATTTCCGCCGCTGATATTCCCGATTTAGTCCCCATTCTCGCCGTTACGGCGGCGTGTAAAAATGGCGCTGTGTTCACGGACATCCGGCGGCTGCGGCTGAAAGAATCCGACCGTGTCGCGTCCGTTATTGCCATGGTGGAAGCGCTGGGCGGAAAGGCGCAGGCTTCCGAGGACACCCTGACGGTGTACGGCACGGGGCTGGTCGGCGGGACGGTGGATGCCATGAACGATCACCGCATCGCCATGTCCGCCGCCATTGCCGCGACTGCCTGCAAAGCACCCGTGGCCATTCTTGGCGCGGAGTGCGTGGGAAAATCCTATCCAAAATTCTTTGAAGAATACGCCCGTTTAGGAGGTAACTATGAGCAGTACCTACGGTGAAAATCTGAAATTGTCTATTTTCGGCCAATCCCACGGTGCGGCCATCGGCATGACGCTGGACGGCATTCCGGCAGGTCTGCCCGTGGACACGGACGCGCTGCAAATCTTCCTGAACCGCCGCGCCCCCGGTCAGAACGACTGGTCAACGCCGCGAAAGGAAGCCGACCGGCCGGAGTTTCTCTCCGGAATTCTGGACGGCTTCACCTGCGGCGCGCCCATTGCCGCCGCCATTTACAACAAAAACACCCGCTCCGGGGACTACGCCAATCTGAAGGACTGCCCCCGTCCCGGTCATGCGGATTTCACCGCCCAGATCAAATACGGCGGATTTCAGGACGCCGCCGGAGGCGGACACTTTTCCGGCCGTCTGACCGCGCCGCTCTGCATTGCGGGAGGACTGTGCAAACAATGGCTGGAGGGCATGGGAATTCAGGTTTTCGCCCATATTGCCGCCATTGCGGGCATTTCCGACACGCCCTTTGACCCCCTCGCCCCGGATAGAGATTCCATCCAGCCGGATTTCCCGGTGATAAAACCGGACGCAGGGGCACAGATGCGGGATGCCATTTCCGCCGCCAAGGGTGACGGCGACAGCGTGGGCGGCATTGTGGAATGCGCCGTCACCGGTCTTCCCGCCGGGGTGGGAGAACCCATGTTCGGCGGCGTGGAGAGTCGAATTGCCCAAATCGTCTACGGCGTTCCCGCCGTGAAGGGTGTGGAATTCGGTGCGGGCTTTGCCGCCGCAGGTCTGCGGGGCAGCCAGAATAACGACGATTACGTTATTTCGGATGGGCAAATCCGCACCGTCACCAACAATGCCGGGGGAATTCTCGGCGGCATTACCACCGGAATGCCCCTGATTTTCCGGGCGGCTCTCAAGCCGACGCCCTCCATTTCCCGCCCCCAGCAGAGCGTCGATCTGAACGATGGAAAAGTTCAGGAGCTGATCGTCAAAGGCCGCCACGACCCATGCATCGTCCCCAGAGCCGTCCCGGTGATCGAGGCCGCGGCCGCCATCGCCATTTTCGACATGATTCTGGGCAACACCCAGACAGACAGGAGGAAACCGTAAATGGATTTAAATGAGATTCGCAGTGAGATCGACAAAATCGACGACGAACTGGTTCGCCTGTTCTGCCAGCGGATGCATGTCGCCGCTCAGGTCGCTGACTACAAAAAGGCCAATAACCTGCCCATTTTCCAGCCCGCCCGGGAACGGGCGAAGCTTCAGGACGTGGCGGAAAAGGCCGGCCCCGAAATGGCCAATTACACTCGGGTGCTGTACTCCATGCTGTTCGAGCTGAGCCGCAGCTACCAGTCCAAGCGCAACGGGGAATGCAGCCCCCTTTACCGGAACATCACGCAGGCCATCGAGCATACGCCGAAGCTTTTCCCGCAGGCGCCCATGGTCGCCTGTCAGGGCGTGGAGGGCGCTTATTCCCAGATCGCCTGTGAAAAAATCTTCAAAAATCCCTTTATTATGTACTTCAAGTCCTTTGAGGCCGTGTTCAGTGCCATCGATCAGGGGCTGTGCCAGTACGGCATTCTGCCCATCGAAAATTCCACCGCCGGTTCCGTGAACAAGGTGTACGACCTGATGATCGAGCATAATTTCTCCATCGTCCGCACCTTCCGGCTGAAGATCGACCACAATCTTCTGGTTAATCCCGGCACGAACCTCGCCGACATCAAGGAGGTCTACTCCCACGAGCAGGCCATCAACCAGTGCGGCAACTTCCTCCACAGTCTCCCCGGCGTGAATGTCATTCCCGTGGACAACACCGCCGTGGCCGCCCAGATGGTCGCCCAGTCCGGCAGAAAGGACGTTGCCGCCCTGTCCAGCCGCGCCTGCGCCGAGCTGTACGGACTGGATTGTCTGCGCTCCTCCGTGCAGGACAAAGGCAACAACCGCACCCGCTTCATCTGCATCAGCCGGAATCTGGAAATTTACCCCGGTTCCGACAAGACCTCCATCATGATGGTTCTGAACCACAAGCCCGGTGCCCTTTACAAAGTGCTGGCGCGGCTTTACACTTTGGGCATCAACGTCACGAAGCTGGAATCCCGCCCCATTCCCGACCGGGAATTTGAGTTCATGTTCTATTTCGATCTGGAAACCTCCATTTATTCCGAAGAATTCGTACAGCTGATGTGCGAGCTGGACGAGATGTGTGAGGAATTCAAATACTTAGGCAGCTACACGGAGGTGGTCTGATGGAATGCGGACTGCTGGGTCGGAAGCTGGGGCACAGCTACTCCCCCCAGATTCATGCCTGTCTCGGGGATTATTCCTACACTCTCTTTGAAAAAGAGCCGGAGGAAGTTGCGGATTTCCTGAAAAACGGGGACTTTACCGGGCTGAATGTCACCATTCCCTACAAAAAAACGGTCATCCCCTATTTGGATGAATTGTCCCCGGCTGCTAAAAAGCTGGGGGCGGTGAACACCGTCGTCTGCAGAGAGGACGGCACCCTTTTCGGCCACAACACGGACTATTTTGGCTTTGCTTCCCTTTTGAAGCGAAGCGGTCTGGATGTCGCCGGAAAGAAGGTTTTGGTGCTGGGCAGCGGCGGGGCTTCCAATACCGTCACTGCTGTTTTGACTGGGCTGGGTGCTGAGGCCGTGGTCATTTCCCGTTCCGGGGAAAACAATTACGAGAACCTGCAGCGTCACGAAGACGCCGCCGTCATCGTCAACGCGACCCCCGTCGGCATGTATCCCAATACCGGCGTTTCTCCCGTGGATTTGAAGCGGTTCCCCAAGCTGGAAGGGGTGCTGGATGTGATCTACAACCCCGCCCGCACCCAGCTGCTGCTGGACGCCGAAGCGCTTCACATTCCCTGCGCCAACGGCCTTTGGATGCTGGTGGCGCAGGCCAAGGAATCCGCCGAGTATTTTACCGGCACATCCATTGACGACGCCGCCATTGCCGAAATCCACGCAAATCTTGCCGCTCAGATGGCAAACATCGTCCTCATCGGAATGCCGGGATGCGGAAAAAGCACCGTCGGCGCTCTGCTTGCGGACAAACTTGGCCGGAAGCTGGTGGACGCCGACGAGGAAATTGTCCGTCTTGCGGGCAAGCCCATCCCGGCCATTTTTGCGGAGGACGGCGAGACCGTTTTCCGGGACTGGGAGACGAAAGCGCTGTCCCAGCTGGGCAAACAGTCCGCGCTGGTCATCGCCACCGGCGGCGGCTGTGTGACCCAGCCGCGAAACTACCCGATGCTTCACCAGAACGGCGTGATTTTCTGGCTGAAACGGGACATTTCCAAGCTGCCCACCGACGGCCGTCCCCTGTCCCAGACCAATCCGCTGGACGCAATGTTCGCAAAGCGCGCCCCCATGTACGCTGCCTTTGCCGATCACGCCGTCAGCAATGACGGTTCCGCCGAGGAAACCGTCGCCGCCATTTTGTCGATCATGGAGGAACCCATATGAAAATTCTGGTCATCAACGGCCCCAACCTGAACATGCTGGGCATCCGGGAGCCGGGTATCTACGGTAAAAACACTTTCGCCGACCTTCTGCGCCTGCTGGATGAAACCGCCAGCGCCGAGGGCTTGGAGGTGGAACAGTACCAGTCCAATCACGAGGGTGACCTTGTGGACAAAATCCAGTGGGCTTACGGCAAAGTGGACGGCATTGTCATCAACCCCGCCGCCTATACCCACACCTCCGTAGCCATTCTGGACGCCCTGAAAGCCGTTTCCATCCCCGCCGTAGAAGTCCACATCTCCGACGTGGACGCAAGAGAACCGTTCCGGCAAACTTCCTACGCCGGAATGGCCTGCGTGAAGACCATCAAAGGTCACGGCCTCGAGGGCTACCGGGAGGCAATTGTGTACCTCAAGGCACATTACGGCTAAAAAATCCCCCATTGCCTTGCGGCAATGGGGTGATGCTCACTTGCGAAAAACCAGCAGCTTGCTGGAGACGTAATTCAGAATGACCACCAGAACGCTGATAATCAGCTTCCAGATATTTCCGTTCCAGCCCAAGATGTCCACGGTCAGGAGTATCAGCACCGTTTCCAGACCGCCGGACGCTGCCCGGCAGCCGACGAATTTGCCCAGCTCCGGCAAGACGGTTTTCATGGACCAGTCGTGGCTCTTGAACACGAAGGGCTTGTTCGTCACATAGGCAAAGGCCACCGCCGCCACCCACGCAATGATATTGCTGACGGCCGCGCTGATGCCCAGCAGGTTGTAAAGCGGCAGATAAACCAGATAATTCACCGCAGTCGTCAGCACGCCGAAAAAGAGATAGCTGACCATGTCCCAATGCTTTTCCACAAACGCGTGGATTTTTTCGATCATGTTTTTCCTCCTCACAGTCCCAGATCTTCCCCCACCAGGATAAATTTGATCCGCCCGGGGGCATTGCAGTTGCGGGTGATGAGGATCTGATTGCAGATGCAGCCGTCGCTCTTGCAGTCGGCGCAGGCGCCTGTCACCTCGCAGGGCGTTTTGGAGTCGAAGCGCTGCTTGTTCTGGGGCGCGGCAACCGTTCTTGCCCGCTCCACGGCGGCGTCCAGAGAATCCATCACCTTGTTCATTCCCGCAATGACGATCACGGATTCCGGCCCATAGACGATGGCCGCTACCCGGTTGCCGTTGCCATCGATGTTCACCATCTGGCCGTCCAGACTCAGCGCGTTCGCGCCGGTGATGAACACGTCCGCGCCAAGGCACTGCTTCATGATTGCTTTCCGCTCCTCCGGGGTCGCAACCCGCTCCCGGTCGAGGGCGCGGTAGTCCCCTGTCCGTACGGTGTCTAACAAGCCGATCTGCTGGGCCGACATCGCGCCGCCCCAGCCCACGCTGGAACCGGCGGGAATCCATTCCAGCGCCTTTTTCAGCGCTTCGGCTTTGTCTGCGCAGTAGCAGGCTTCAAAATGGCGGCTGTGGAGATTCTTGATCAGCACATTGGCGCGTTTTTCATAGTATTTCCGTTTCGGGTCGGTCACAGTAACCACTCCTTTTTCTTCCTATCATACCTCACAAGCAGGAAAAAGTAAAGTCTACAGATAAAGAGAGGACACCATCATGCAAAATATGAATTTCAAGCGCAAGCTGCCCATTCCTAAGGAGATCAAGGAGCAGTACCCCCTGACCGCCGAGCTGGCGCAGGTCAAAGCCCGCCGGGACAAGGAAATTGCCGACGTTTTCACCGGAAAAAGCGGCAAAATGGTGCTGATCATCGGCCCCTGCTCCGCCGACCGGGAGGACGCAGTGCTGGAATACTGCGATCGGCTGGCAAAATTGCAGGAAGCGGTGTCGGACAAGCTGGTTCTGATTCCCCGGGTCTACACCAACAAGCCCCGCACCACCGGCGACGGCTATAAGGGGCTTCTGCACCAGCCCGACCCCAGAAAAACCTCCGATATGCTGGAGGGCGTCATCGCCATCCGCCGCCTGCACACCAATGTACTGGCCAACACCGGCCTTCCCACCGCCGATGAAATGCTCTACCCAGACAACTACCGGTATCTTTCCGACCTGCTGTCCTACGTGGCGGTGGGCGCGCGGAGTGTCGAAAACCAGGAGCACCGTCTGACCTCCAGCGGCATTGACATCCCTGTGGGCATGAAAAACCCCACCAGCGGCGATATTTCCGTCATGCTCAATTCCATCATGGCCGCCCAGCACCCCCACACCTTCATCTACCGGGGCTGGGAGGTGGATACCACCGGCAATCCCCTTGCCCACGCCATCCTCCGGGGCTACGTGAACAAGCACGGCGAGTCCATGCCCAACTACCACTTTGAGGAGCTGGAACGGCTGTACAACGCCTACACCGCCAAGGGATTACAGAACATGGCGCTGATCGTGGACGCTAACCACGCCAATTCCGGCAAAAAGTATCAGGAGCAGCCCCGCATCTGCAAGGAAGTGCTCCACTCCTGCCGTCACAGCGGAGAAATCAAGTCCATGGTCAAGGGCTTCATGGTGGAATCCTATCTGGAGCCCGGCTGTCAGAAGATCGGCGACGGCGTTTACGGCAAGTCCATCACCGACCCCTGTCTCGGCTGGGAGGAAACAATTCGCTTGGTTCAGGATATTGCGGATTTGATCTGAATGTGCTATACTGGGTGCCATCGAGCCTAAAAATGGAGTGATGCAATATGACAGCAGAACAAATGGTACAATATGCCTACGAGGAAGGCTTTTCCGCCGCCGCGGTAGTGGATACCGCCGACATTGTTTTTGACCCCTCTTTCCGTCCTTACTGCGAGGAAAACCTTTGCGGGCAGTACGGCGCGAACCATTCCTGTCCCCCGGACTGCGGCACGCCGGAGGAAATGAAGCAGAAGATCCTTGCCCACAAAAAGGCGCTGGTGCTGCAAAGCATCTGGCAGCTGGAAAGCTATACCGACACTCCCGCCATTAAGAAAGGAAAGTCCGGTCACAACACCGCCGCCATCCGCCTGATGAAGCGTTGCCGTGACGAAGGGTGCGACGGCTTTCTGGTTGGCGCCAGCGGCTGCGCCCTGTGTTCCCCCTGCACAAGAAAAAATAACGAGCCATGCCGGTTCCCCGACCTGAAATATTCCTGCATGTCCGCATACTGCATTTTCGTCAAGAAGCTGGCAGACCTATGCGGTATGGAATATACCTGCGGCGACGGTCTGATCGCGTTTTTCGGTATGTACGTATTTGACTGATACTATTTCCTGATTAAAATCTTTGATTTCAATCAGGAAGGCATCGCCTGATGG
>ERZ772820.1214-NODE-1214-length-20967-cov-4.547963_pt1 | contig 20967 bp, 22 predicted proteins | sample MGYA00511377_ERZ772820 | MGnify/ENA primary metagenome ERZ772820 (study PRJEB29015, sample SAMEA2737684) | human gut metagenome | biome: human gut; feature: human-associated habitat; material: faeces | place: China | collected 2012 ... | reverse complement strand
CATTACTGCTGATGCTGCCGATTGCTACGCAGGAAGGCTGCACAACTCCGTTTAACGAAGCGCTTTTTACCGCAACCTCCGCAGTTTGTGTAACCGGTCTTGTGATACATGATACCGGCAGCTACTGGTCGGCCTTTGGGCAGACAATCATTCTGACGCTGATACAGATTGGCGGTCTTGGTGTTGTAACAGTAGCGGCATTATTTGCACTTCTGTCCAGGCGAAAAATTTCTTTGATGCAGCGCACTACCATGCAGGACGCCCTATCAGCGCCAAATGTAGGCGGTATCGTCCGGCTTACGAAGTTTATCCTATGGGGAACATCTTTGATTGAACTGATTGGTGCACTTGCCATGCTGCCGGTGTTCTGCCGCGACTATGGATGGCACGGTATTTGGATGGCAGTCTTTCATTCTATTTCTGCCTTTTGCAATGCAGGCTTTGATATTTTGGGAACCGCAAACAATCTGTATCCATCTCTTACCAGTTATGAGCAAAATCCAATAATGAATATAACTATTATGCTGCTTATCATAATTGGCGGTATCGGCTTTTTGACGTGGGAGGACATTTGTGAAAACAAGCTGCAGTTCCGACGCTACAGAATGCAAAGTAAAGTAATCCTTATCTCGACGGTTATCCTGATTGTCTTTCCGGCAATTTTTTTCTTCTTTGCTGATTTTGCTTCTCTCCCCATAGAAGCGCGGCTTCAAGCGTCCCTGTTCCAGTCGGTTACAACAAGAACAGCGGGCTTCAACACAGCAAATTTATCTGTTATGTCCAGCTCGTCGCAAGGCATCATGATTCTCCTGATGCTGATTGGCGGTTCACCGGGCTCAACAGCCGGTGGTATGAAAACGACAACCTTTGCCGTCCTGCTTGCCAACATTGTTGCTACCTATCGCCAACAGGACAGTGCCAATTTTTTTGATCGCAGAGTCGATTGCAACGCTATCAAAACTGCCTCAACTATCCTCACCGTGTATATTACGCTGTTTTTCAGCGGAGGAATTTTTATCAGTGCCTATGAGAACCTGCCACTGTCATCATGCTTATACGAAACAGCATCAGCATTGGGAACAGTCGGTCTGACGTTGGGAATTACACCGCAGCTGCATGTACCCTCACAACTGATACTGATTTTACTTATGTATCTTGGCAGAGTAGGCAGCCTTACGCTCATGTACGCAGCATTATCCGGCAAAAAAGCAGTTAACTCAAAACTGCCGCTGGAAAAAATCACTATTGGCTAAACAAAAGGAGTGGATATCCTATGAAAAATATTTTACTGATCGGAGCAGGTCATTTTGGACGTCATATCGCTATGCAGCTTTCACAATTAGGGCATCAGGTCATGGCAGTTGATACTGACGAGGAAAGAATCAATGATGTACTCCCATTTGTCACTAAAGCACAAATCGGTGACAGCACCAATGCAGAGTTTTTACGTGCTCTCGGCATCAGGAATTTTGACGTTTGCTTCGTAACTATCAGCGGTAATTTTCAAAACTCGCTGGAAACTACTTCACTTTTAAAAGAACTGGGAGCAAAATGTGTAGTATCTCGTGCTGAACGCGATGTCCAGGCAAAGTTTCTGCTTCGTAACGGTGCAGACAATGTAGTCTATCCTGAAAAACAGATGGCTATATGGGCAGCCAAACGCTACACTGCAGACCATATTTTCGATTATATAGAGATTGACAAGCAGCACGCTATTTTTGAAGTAGAGGTGCCCAAAGCATGGGTTGGTAAAAGCATCGGTATGTTGGATGTCCGCAAAAAGTTTGGCATCAATATTCTTGGTATAAAGCACTTGGGAAAAACTGACGTCTCAATTACGCCCGATACCATATTATCCGACGATATAACAATGCTGGCATTAGGCGAGTATAATGCACTGCAAAAGTGTTTCCGGATATGAATAATATTGCTTAAACGCAGAATATTTAAGACAGCAAAAAGGCTGACGCCTTGCGTAAGTACGAAGCGTCAGCCTTTTTATATTCTCGACAACTCTTTTATTTCAATAATTCCTTAATTTTTTCCAAGTTTTCCGCAAAATATACTCCCTGCTGCTTTTCCTCTGAAGAAAAACCTTTAAGAATCATCTGCTGCAGAAAGTGCTTTATATCATCATAATAACCGTCAAGATTATAATAGATGCACGGCGCCTGCAGCTGTCCCAGTGACAGCTTGGACATAATCTCACTGACCTCCTCCAGCGTTCCCACGCCGCCGGGAAAGGCAATAAAAGCATCACCAAGCTCAATCATCTTCGTCTTGCGCTCTGCCATATCTTTGGTAACTATCAGCTGCGTCAGTCCCTCATATTGATAGTCTTCATCTATAAAAAATTGCGGCTCCACGCCGATAACCTTACCGCCTGCCTGCAAAACGCTTTGTGCCAGCTCTCCCATCAGGCCGGTTTTAGAACCGCCATAAACCAACGTATTACCACTCGCACCAATCCAGATGCCAAGCTCTTTAACCGCAGCCTCAAATTTAGGATCATTGCCTGTCGACGAGGCAAGATATACTGTTATATTCATGTTAAGACCTCCGAGTATTGTTTAATCTAGTCTACCACCATAAAAATACCCGTGCAAGCGATATGGAATATTTTTTCTATATAACTTAATGCTGTCATATAAAAAAGCTGATACCCGGCAAGTCTTGCGACCTGCCGTAGTATCAGCTTTTTCCTATGTATCCGTAAATTCAATTTTCTATGGTTATCAGCAGGATTTTTTCTCAGATACAAGTATATTATAAGCCATGAGTACGTCAGAATCTGTCTATCCGCAAAAGAAGATGTTAGGCATGCCAGATAAACTGTTTAACTAAAGAAAGATTACTGTGAAATGCAGCATTCTGATATACCGAAATTGTTCTCTACCCTAACGCAACATCCAGCACCATCATAACACTAAATCCCACGGCAAAGAAAATCGTGCCGATATTGGAATGCTCTCCCTGCGACATTTGAGGAATCAGCTCCTCTACAACAACATAAAGCATCGCACCGGCAGCAAAGCTCAAAAGATACGGCAGGACCGGTATTACAAGCTGAGCAGCAAGTATCGTCAGCACAGCTCCGATTGGTTCCACCACACCAGAAAGCACACCGCCCCAAAATGCTCTGTTCTTACTTTCTCCCTCTGCGCGAAGCGGCATAGAAATAATCGCACCCTCCGGAAAGTTTTGAATAGCAATACCGATGGACAAGGCAAGCGCCCCTGCTGCCGTAATTGGCGTATTTCCCGCCAGAAAGCCGGCATATATTACACCGACTGCCATTCCCTCAGGTATGTTGTGCAGCGTTACAGCCAAAACCATCATCGCAGTACGGCTCAAATTGCTCTTGGGGCCCTCAGTCTGCTCACTTCCCACATGCAGATGGGGAATCAAGTGGTCAAGCATGAGTAAAAATAATATACCAATCCAAAAGCCGATAAACGCAGGGAGAAAGGACAGCCTTCCCATACTTTCGGATTGCTCGATAGCAGGAATCAGCAGGCTCCAGATAGACGCTGCAACCATAACACCCGCAGCAAAGCCCGCAAGCGAGCGCTGCACCATATCGCTAAGCGATTTTTTCATAAAGAACACACACGCCGAACCGAGTGTTGTTCCGATAAAAGGTATCAGTATGCCGATAAAAGTCTCCATTACTTCACCATCCTTGTATAAAAAATTTGTTTCTTGTCAACTTAATTATACTACAACGGTAGGAATTATGATAGCTGAAACGAAAATTTCTTTGTGGTTATATCACCTGCTTTTATGCGGCGGAGTTAATACTGCATGTGAAATCAGCAACAGCAACAAACTGCAGGAAGCATATTCGAACTAAAAGACTTAATCAATCCCCCTCATACCAAGCAGCAAGAAATCAATGCGCACCTTTTTTTCCACGATTAACTCGCGCAGATATGTTATACTTTATTCATCGGTTGCACACCGACACGCTCCTTGAAAACTGTTTTGACAAATATATCGTATAACTCGGTGCACTAAAGGGTTGTCAACCCCTCCGAGAATACCGGAAGCTGTGACCAGGCTGCCTGCGGGATACTGCGGCAGTGAGGTTTCTGTTGCTCCGTGAGGACTGATGGAGAAGCCCAAAAGGCAACACAGAACGGTATGTGCGGATCTTGGTGCCGATTAAAGCACAAAGGATTCTGGCAGCGACAATAGACGCTAGCTCGAAAGGCTAGAAAAATCCGTGAAACCTGTAGCAGGGATGCTGCAGCGAACTTAGCGGAAACTCCGAAGCAAGCTGTTGGTAGTGAAGCGGAGAAATCCGTGTATAACAGAATTCTGAGGTAAAAGTAGCTCAATACCTGGTTGCGCATACCATAAAAATGCAATTATCTGAAAGATGGGTGAAATTTGCGGGTAGCCATTCCCGCGGCTGGTAAAAGGGGCAGGAAGCTCAGGGTCGCTCCCGAAGGCTCAGACCTGTCTTCTGCGTGGCTGAAGAAATCGGAAACCGTAGATTACGTAAGGCGAAGGTCTATATGATATATTTGTCAAAGCGGTTTGTCAAGTTGGCATAACAAAAGGCAGCTATCAGCAAGCTTCATGCTTGTGTAATAGCTGCCTTATTTGTTAGCACGAAAAATTTTAAACAGATTATCATTATACAATGAGCATTTAAATTTAAACAAAAAAAAAACTGATTGACTTCTGCAAGTTCAATCAGCATTTTCATTCTATATATTGTTCCAACATAATTTATGTTGGTGCCGCGGAACCGAAGTTATATTGACAGCAATATAGTGATTAACCGACTGTACTCTCTTGCTTCCTAGTTTATGCTATAATTATGTAGTTGTAACAACATAATATCAGAAACAAGGCCCGGTGTCTAGCCGAGCCTTATTTTATTTTTGAAAACAATTCCAGAATAAATCCTAATCCTTTTCTTTAGGTATCCACTCTGAGCGATACGCCGCCACGTCTAGGGTTTCCACGCCAGCGCGTATTTTTTTCAACGCATCACGTACAAAATCATACTCAAAATCTGTCATGCGCAAAGAACGCATTTTGCCGCCTAAAGCCTTCCTTCCAGCGCCAGCACGCGCGCCACCCCAAGTAGTTTTTTCTTCGGTCATTTGGCTTCTCTCCACTGCAAAAATCTCACGCCAGCACACACAGCAGCGCAGGTAAAAATTATATAGCTGAATACATCAATATCGCGGCAGGCGTTAGCTGCTAAAACCAACACAAAAATATCACTTAATTTCATTTGCATTCACTCCTTAATCTTGTTATAATAATTTTAGAGGTTGGGCGTATATCCTGCCGCCCTCAGCCGATGCCGTTATCTCAGCATTTCAAGCACAAACTTTGCGACGGTTACAATGCTTGCTGTGATGACGGCTATTTTATATATTGTGTCTAGCATTTGCTCACCCCTTTCTATGCTTTAATTATATCACTTCCTCTTGAATTTGTCAATGCTTTTTCATGATATTTCAATATTATTTTTATAAATTTTGATAAAAATAAGCCTACGAGTTAAATTTTCTCGTAGGCTTTTAATTTTAATTTAATTGTTGCTTTACTAGTGCCATTGCCATTCCGCCAGCTACAGCCTGCCACAACAGACGTTGACGCTCAACGCGCCGCATCCTGCGTTGCTCCTGTTTGAGCGTTGCTGATAAGCTCATCAATGAGCTGTTTTGCTCGTCGATTATCTGCTTGGATGTCGCTAACGAGCTTTTGGCAGTCGCTAACTCCTGTCTGAGCAGATTGGTTGAGTTCTGTTGCTCTGTCAGCGTGTTGCTCTGCCCGCCCAACAGCTCCTGCAGCTGATTCAATCGCTGCTCCTGCCTGCTTGTTATACTCTGCAGCTCTTTGAGCTTGCTGAGTGGTACTTGTACAATTACCTGTTGCTGTGTCTGCCTCTGCATCGGTACGGCCGCAGCCTCCGCTCGACACGTAGCCAATAACGCAAAGCAGAGCAGCAATAACGAGAGCACAACCAAATACAGCAGCCTCGTGCCGTCCTTTAACATACATCATCACTCTCCCAGCTGCGCCAGCGCGTCAAGGCACTCGCTGTTAAAACGACCATACAAGCCTTCTCGCAGAGCTGGCGAGCCGTTGGTCCACTCTCGCGTGCTACATACGTCAAGATACACAGCCTTAATCATGGCTTTGTCGTAATCCTTGCTGTCGACGTAGCTTAAATTTGGATAACCCAGCTTATTGCAGGCCTTCGTGAACATCTCAACGATATTACCAGCACCATACTGCACAGCGCGGCTCCACACAACATCGCGCATCACTCTGTTATGTTTGCCCTCGACGTCATACATAGCATTTTTCAGCGCTGCAACAGCAGGCTTATAATAGGCGTCCCTGATATAATTGTGCTGGCTCGTAGCAAAATCATCTTTGTTGTTGCTATATGCCAGCCAGCGCCAAGCCTCGTCAAATGCGATGCTACCGACAGGATGCTCCGCCAGATTTTCGGCAAACCAGTAACCGTTATTGTAAAGCCATTGGATATAATCATTTACAACACCCATGCGACTAGACATTTGATACATGCCATAGCTTTTCCCGCCTGCATCGCCCAGGCCACTAGAGATGCAGCCTGGATTACCATTGCTTTCGTATTTTTTGCTTAAATCACCTAACATTTTACGCCTTCCTTTTTCCGACGATGACCGCCAAGTCTTGCATCGCCTCAACTCCCGCTGCGTCAAGGTTTTCGATGATTGACAACAGCTCTGTAACGGTTAGATAGCCAATGATTGTACCTACCGCCCACGTGGGCTTTAACAGCTCTACCATAATAAGGTCAACGCTGGCTGCCGCCATCGTGCAGAGCAGATACACGCAGATTTTCCCTAAAAATCTGTGCTTCATGACTTCTGATTTTATTTCGCCCGCCCTTCGCGCATCTTTGATACCAATAAGCGATTGGAGCAGCGTTGGCGATTCGCCGCATTTTACAAGATAATTGTGAGAGATTGCTATCCATTTAGTTAAGCAATCCAAAAAAACTAACGCGGCAAATGCATAAAACAACAACGCGTGTTTGTGTAGGAGCGCCGCCAAGATAGCAGCTAGAGCTGCCTTATAGCTCCATCCCGCACACAGCGTTTTCCCAGCTCCAACAACAGAGTTAATAAACAGATGGTAATTCATTTTATACCTCCTCGCCAATGATAGCTTTGTACTCTTCCTCCGTAATCCATCCTTTGATTACGGCATCACGCACACGCTTTTCGCTCCACAGCCCCTGATCATAATATCTTTTTACCAAATTATACTTCTTGCTCATGGCTCATTTCCTCCGTTTCTTCCTCGACTTCCACGCCAGTCATCATGCCGATATAGTCTTGATCGGCTTTAAGCTGTGCCAGTTCTGCCGCCTGCGCAGCTGCTTCCTGCTCTGCGCAGATGTTTTGCGCTTTTTCAAGTCTCATACCTTCCACCTCCCTTCCATAGAGAATTATAAAATTTATCCATGCGCTGCAAGAGCTTAAAGCTGTTGCCCTTGCTTGCATGATTACGCCAATCGGCGTAACATTCAGCTGCTTTGTCACGTGAAATTCTGCCTTCTGCGGCCAGTTTTGCCAGACGCTTCAGCTTACGCCGCTCGTGCTTGACCTTCGCAGGGTCTACGCTAGCGATTATTTTTCCTGTGATCGTCAGGTGCCAGTCAAAGCCCAACCAGCGAAATTTATGCTTGATGGGCTTAATCGTGGTTTTCTTCTCGCTGGCGGAAAAACCTAGCCTTGCTAGCTGTTGCCTTATCTCGTAGAGATAGAATTCAAGCACCGCTTTGTCGTGATGGATAATAAGAAAGTCGTCCATATAACGCAGGTAGTATTTAGCATGCAAGCGCTCCTTGATGTGATGGTCTAGCCTATCTAAAACGCTGATGCCCGCTATCTGCACCATTTGACTGCCGGGATTATAGCCAATGTCACCCGCATACTGCTCATCTAAAACTTTTGCGGCCATCTCATACACGTCAGGTGGTAAAGCTCTTTGAAAGACAGCTTTTGCCACGTCATGCCTCATGTGCGGGTAATAGCCTTCAATATCAATCTGTAGCACATATCCGTCGTAGCCATGATGAGCAAAATATTTACGCAAATGCCGCTTAAGTCTCTCCCGTGCAAAATCTGTGCCCTTGCCACGCTGACAAGCGCTGTTATCATAAACAAAAGGTTTTGTTAAAGCAGGATAGACGGCGTTGTCATTTAACGACCTTTGATATACTCTATCTCTAAAAGCAATGCTGAGGCCGTCACGTGGTTTAGGATAAGTTATTTTGACAGGTTTTGGCTTGCGCGGCTTATAACTGCCATCTGCCAGCTGATTAGTTAATTTTGTCAGTTCTTCGACTTCGTTTAAAATGAAGTGAGATACTGACGGCTTCCAACGCACGCCTAGGCAGCATTTTCTATATGTCGCGTCGAGCGCGTCATAGCTGATTAATTCATCTTTATTCAATATCTTTTTCTTTCTCCGCAGCACCATAGCGCCGCAGGCCCGCAGGTCTGGCGCGTTGCCACAGTATTGTTTAGCCGTGAGGCAAGGATAACAGGCTCCTTGTGATTGGTTAAGAGCATAACCACAGCTGCTAGGCAGCTGCTCACGGTCACGCTGGTAATCACAATCGGGGCGCACGCATTAGCCCAATTCGCGTTGTTGTTGTTGACGTTGCCCGACGTGTTCACATTCCACGTATTGTAAGCGTTGCCGCGGTTAGCTGAGCGCAAACGCACATTCTGCGCACTAATAGCCTGCATCCTGCATGTATAAGTCAGACTAGAAAGCCTTTCGCTTTATAATCTTTAGCGTTGGCGTCATGCCAGGCACGGATAAGCTCCCGCGCCCTGATTACAAGGCCGCCCCAGTAGCGCACGCGCTTGCCAGCGAGGTGAAATACTGGTTTTGCTAGCTGGATAAGGACCAGCAGGTCATTGCAGTAGTTCGCAGCCTCGTACTGGTAGCGCAGACGTGCTTGCGCAAGCTGCGTTGATTTTACCAGCACATTATTAGCCCTCATGGTTAGTTTGGCAATATTTTTCGCAGTGTTTACGATGTCTCTTGTGAGCGCTACCTGATATTCCGACGCGAAAACTTTCGTATTGCAGCAGATTTTGATTGTATACACTGCAAGTTCATGGGCTGCCATGGCCGCCGCTAATTTATTTTCTCCACGTCTGCTGACGGGTACAGTCATTTACGTTCACCTCCATTGTCCCCGCCATCCGTGGGTGGCGGGGATTATTTATAGATTAAAGATTAGCAAATTACGACAAGCGGGGCGCACGCAATAGCCCAAATCGCGTAGTCGTTGCTGACGTTGCCCGACGTGCCCACATACCACGTATTGTAAGCGACGCCGCGGGTAGCTGAGCGCAAACGCACATTCTGCGCACTCGTCTTGCTCGTCAGCGCAAATTGTTTATAACGCGGATAGGTGCCGTATTGCGCAACAGGCTGACTGCTGCCGCTGATGATGCGCCAGTAATCATGAGGCGTGCCCTCGCCGCCAACTGGAGCCTGCGGTTTGATATACATTTCTTCCAACGAGGGCAAGAAAACACGGTCATAGGTTACGTCCATGGCCTGAGCCTTGTCCGCCGTCTCGCAGGTGTTTGTATAGGTCACAACCTTTACGGGCTTAATTGCCGCCAAAAGGTCAACAGGCAGGCCGCTTAGATATCCAGCTGTTGTGTCCAGATTGTCCGGCGCAACGTCAAATTTATTTTGCGGCGTCCACCAAGCTCCCACGCCTGCGTCGCTGTTGAGATATTGGCGGATGGCGCTCTGCGACCAACGGCCGTAGCCATATGCTGTACGCTGCAGGCCGTTGATGTTGCCCTCGCCGCTATAATATGCGCCCCAATCATTGATCAAGCATGTGCCAGCAACCCCTTTGCTGACCTTAACGGTCTCCAGCACTGTCTTACTGTCTTTGTCATAGGTACGTACATCCCAGCTCGTGTACGCATCATCAGCAATGCGGCGGAAGCCAGCCAGCTTGCCGCCTTTAGGGACGGGTTTTGTCAGCGTAAAGCAAAAGCTTGCGCCTTTAACACAATCCTTGCTGCCCCAATTATAGCCAAGCGTTACATAATATGTGCCAGCAGCCAGTTCCTCCTCTGCGTAATAAAAAGCCTGATATTGGCAGAACTGTACGGCTACAGGATGCGTCCACTGCGTCGCCAAGTACATGCCGGGTACAATATCGCCATTTTCCAGCTCAACATCGCCGTGATGGTCTACGCGCCATGTGTAATCGTTGTACTCTTTATTATTGTTTGCCTTATCCGTCCACGTATCAATAAATTTGTCACCAATGCCATACACGGCCTTGCCGTGGCCTGCACGTACCAGCGCCGCCACCTTATCCCAAGTGCTGTCTAGCGTGGTGATTTTATCCTGTGCCAAAAGAGCCAGATAAGCGTTCTGGATGCGCATTTCTTCGAGCATCTCCTGACCTGTGGAGTCTAAAAGTCCGGGTTCCGTCATTTTAACTAATTCAGCTGCCATTATTTGCCTGCCTCCTTGTAATATACATAGCAAAATTTGCCGTCTTTGATCGTCACACCTGCCGCTGCAAGCACCGGATCAGTGACGGCGGTCTGCGCTGCAGCTGCAGCACTTTTTGCATCATCAGCGTTCTGCTGTGTCTGCGTCGCCAGCGTCTCAGCTCGATCCAATTGGGTGTTGATAGTCTGCACGCCTGCAGCCGCCCGCTCCGACCTTTTCGCAGAGCTTTCTGCAGCCTCCGCGCTGGCTTTTGCCTGTGCCGCCTGCGTAGCTGCCACGTCGCCGCTATCGACGACCTGCCCGCGGATATTTTGCACAAGCCCCAGAGTTTTCTCCAGGTACGTTTCCGTCAGGCGGTTTTCATCCGCGCCGCCAAACGCACGGCCGGCGATAACCAGCAGCTTATCCTCAGCCGTCGCCGTAATGTTCTTGCCATCACTACGCCCGACAACGGACATGATGATTTCGCCCTGCTCAGAAATGCACTGAGACGGAATAACACACTTGTTATCCTCGATGTACATTTCATACGTATTTCTCCCACGTTTGAATAATGCCCACTTTTCAAGCTCGCCCCAGTCAGCAGAAAACGTAAAGCTGCACTCAACAAAATTGTTTGTGCCGCTGACGATTTTGTTGCTGCTCAATGTGAGGTGTTGAGCGTCTACATTGATTTTGATTTGCATAGTTTCACCTCGCTTATTGGAAAGTTAGCAAATAGTCCCTATTAGCCAACCGTAATTATACCAAGCATCAAATTCATAAAATCCCCCATGTTCAGGCCCTCCGTTATCTGGGTACGTCCACTCCCCTGTGTCTGGATTATACTCCGGGGGTTCGCTGTCACCTGTCCAAACCGTATTAAAAAACCTTGGAACTACACTTACAACTTGATTTTTTAATATATATGTCGGCCTTTTGTGACTTTCTATTCCGTTCGGTGCTATATGATGAGCATGCGAGTAAAGTTCATAGTAATAATCATACCCTAAATTGCAAGCTATAATCGGTTTTGTACTCGCAGTAGAAATGCTGTCTTTTTCATCACTGCCACACTTCAAGACGTTTATATAAGGCCGTTCGGAAGAAAAGACTATTTCGTTTTTATCGTTTATTATTTCAAGCCCAGTACCGTGTTCGCTAGGAGTTCTTGTGGCGTGGTTGAAGATATATAGTGTTGACGCTGCTATAATATCATCTCTTTCGATGGCAACTATACCAACTTGAGCTACTGCGCTTCCGTCACCATAAAAGCGAATAGTGTCTCCAATAGCAAAATAGGAAAACGGCACTTCACTAGTTATGCCATTTAAACTTATCCCAACCAACGCACCGTCCGGTATCGAATGACCATGCGGAAATATATAATAATAATTGTGCCATGCCGCCGTGTTGCTAGACATATCTTCTTTCTTACACTGTGACAGTGGAAAGCTATCAACAACTTCCATGCAAGCAAATTTATCGTCGATAACTACTCTTTTGTCATCGCCTATAACTTCAAGATAAGTGCTCATATTATTCCATACCTTATCTTTGTGCCAAGCTGATTTTTCCAAAATATCCTACACCCTGTATCGTCTATGCGCAAAATCGGATATTCGTTATTGCTTGGTTTGTATACTGGAGATACGTTACCGAGGATTATGTACCATAGTTTATTGTTGGGATAGCCTATGCCAGCGCTTGTAATTTCTCCGATACCTTGCAGAGTTGCTTGCCCTATTGTCCTTGTGATATTGCTGTTAGTATCTAGCTTAATACTTCCGTCTGCATTGTTTATTATTACACCTTGAGCCATTACCATACCCCCATTCTTACTCTGAGCACATCATTCTCGTCATAAACCTCAATCAAGTTATCCTTAATCTCCGTTCTCGCTCCCGTCGTCGCCGTTCTCAGCGTGCCGATGGTTGCCGTGATAGCGCTCAGGCTGTCGACGTCGATGTTATCTGCAATGACGGCGCCCGTCTCTATCATGCCCTTGTTGACCTTGCCGGAGACGTGCACCATTTGCGTCTTGCTGAAAGCGCCGTCGCCAAAGTAGGTATAGTAGCAGGCACGCACCTCGTAGTTTCCGGCGTCGCAGTTCTTAAAGAAGCTGCTGCCCTGCGTCTTGTTGTCACTGGCGTTTTTGCTGGCAGTGAAATACCAATGCACGCCGATGCAACCTGACGGAATAGAAGCCACGCGGCAGTCTATGCCTGTAAGCTTAGCCGTAACGGTAATAGTTGGGGCAGCAGGCTTTTTAATGCTGAATCCAGCAGTTGCCGGAGCAGACACTTTTCCGTAAGCACTGACGGCGAAAATATATATCGTGCCGCTTTCAACGCTGATGCTGTTTGCGGAGCAGCTAGCGTCACTCACGCGGGCGATAAAATTGCTGTTGTCCACGCCTACCTGATTATCAAGTCTGACCTCATAATACTTGATGTCAGCGTTGTGTACCTCATCCCAAGTGATTTTAAATAACTCACCGATGCTGATGCTGACATTTTGCGGCGTGTTGGGTGTCTCCGTGCTCAGCGCCACAAGGATGCTTGTTTTTGCCGATGCATCAGGCGTCTCCGTATTGCCAAAAATATCCTGCGTACACACAGCGATATCGTATGTCACACCAATATCGACCTGTGGTAGCGTAGCCTTGCTGTAGCCCTGCCCGCCATATTGCCATTTGCTTTCCGTAGATGCTTTATACCACACTTGCGCCTGCTGGTAATTTTCAAAGTTCCCAGGAGTCTGCCACTCAACAATGATATCGTGGTAGACAATGATTCCGTCAGCGTCACGATATTTGTTGTACGCTGTAACCTGTGTACAGTTCGGCAGGTCGCTAACTCCGGCAACGCATGTGTAATAATCAAGCTCGTTTAAATTCTGCCCGTTGGCCTCGAAGGCATTAAAAGCGGGGAATTTGAAGTACAGCGTTTTGCCGATGTAGCTTTTTGGCAGGCTCAGAGCGTAGATGTTGCCATCTAAAACGGCCATGTCATCGCCAATGCTGTGCGCCCGTATCTTCGTGCCGTGTTGGCCTCGTACAAGGCCGTCCAGCTTATAGCTATTGCTCCCGACCAATGTCGCCTTGCTGTAGCTCATGCACTCGCCGTTAATCCAAATCAGCGTTACGCCGTTTTCGGCGTCCTGCTCGCTGCCTGTCAAAAGCTCCACAGTGCGCGGATTGGTGAGCTGCACATTCACGGTGTTGCCGTCAGCGGGAAGGGCAGATGTGAGACGGCCATAGATGCTGCTCACGCCTTGCGTGCCGTTGTAGCTATAATCGCCATCCTTGGTTGATACATGTACATCACAGCCGCCCCAGCTCTCGCCCTGACCATGCAGCGCAATCCATAGCTCGCAGCCGTTGCTGCTTGTAACAAGATTTGACGGCGGGATAATAAAGAGCGGCGGTGCCGTGCTGCCGGGCTCCACGTTAAAATCTTGATATTGATATTTGTCGTCAACCTTATATTTGGCCTCGCCATAGTCTCCCGGAGCACGCTGCAAGGCCGTTACGGTAATCAGGCCATCTTTAGCCTCTGTAACCTCGCTCACCATCGCCACCTGCCCGCTTATGCCTATAGCCTTATCCGTGATGCGGACAAGGTCGCCAGGCTCTAGCCGGCAATACTTCCAAGGGAGCTTAAGAGTATATTGGTTGCATTCCGTTTGCGCCAGCCGTGTTTTTATTTGCGCGTATTTCAAAGCGCGTTCTTTTGTGTGATACCATTTTCCGTCGTAGGTTTTGCTGCGTATGCCATAGGCTTTTATGCTCGCAACATCCTGATAGCTCACGCTCTCGCTCTCATAATCGTTTGCGCGATTAGTAAAATTGACGGTGACGTAATTGTATATCTCGCTCGAGTCCTTGCGCTTGAACACGACAGGTGCGCCGTTGCTCTGTTCCAGCAGCTCATCGGCGTCAAGGTCGTAAATTATGGTCTTGTCTGGCTGCCAGCCGCCGCGTACAATGTCATCGCGCGGGACAAATTTAAACCTGTCTACGCTCCAAAACATGTACGTGTTCGTCAGCTCCAAAACCGTAGCTATAATCTCCTGTGCCTTTTTTTGGCTGTCGAAAGCGTCCTCTGGCGTGCTGATCAGCAGGTCAGCCTCAAGACAATACAGCCTGTAGCCCTTCCAGCTCTCTCCGTCGATATAGCTGCCCAGGCCTATGCGCGTCAGGATATCACTGATAACATCAGCCGGATTGGCATCATTGCCATCGGCCAAAAGCGTGCCTTTGACCTCAAAGCTATAAGACGGCATAGATGCTGTGTCCTCGCCCAAAAATATCTTGCCGTAAACATAAGCCAATTTGCCGTAACCTGTAGCGATGTCAGGATGGTTTGTAGCCATGTACGTCGTCGGTCCCTCGTTGCTGCCCGTGTTAAGCGCCAGGCCAGCGCCGGTGTTATTGGCATTGCTGTTAAGTGCCGACAAGCTGCCGTAGGCATTGCTGCCCACCCAAGCTTTGGTGATTGCGCCAACAATGCCCTCGCCAAGCGCAAGCTCAGCATAGACATAATACAGATAAGTTATCGTCGTGCTCTTGCTATGCTTGCCGCTCTTTTGTGTAACGCGTTTTTCCTTTGTCGTAAAGTCCTGATAGCAAATCAGGTTAGGCGACACCTTGCAAGTGCCGTACAGCAACGGCACCGGCGTGCCAAAATCACACACGGTGCTTTGCAAGCCCTCAATTTTGTCGGACCTGCGCGTAAAGCTAGGTCCTCTGAAAAAGCCCATCTTTTAACCTCCAATACCCCGTTATCCTGCTCCTGCCTAACGCATCCCAAAATTTAGGCTCATCTGCGCCAGTGATGCAGCAGCCATCATCCGCATCACAATGCGCAAATTTTCTGTTGCCCAAATATATTGACAGATGCGCGTAGCTGCTGTAGCCCCAGCGATAGCTAACCAAGTCGCCTGGCAGCAAGCTCGCCACCTTGTCAAAGTATTTTTCTAGGTATGGCAGCAAGATTTCTTTGCAGTTCCGCCGACAGTACCAGTCTGCGCTATAGCCAAAGCTGACAGGTATCTTTTTGTAGCCAAGCTCCGCATAAAAATTAGTCACAAGCGTACAGCAGTCAAGGCCAGCGCCCTTGATGTCGCCACCATTGATGTGAGGCGTCCCGATGTACGTCTTTGCTAACTCTATAAGCTTATCCTCCGTCATAATTTTATCAGCACATTTTTGGATGGCTTGAGCGGGATCATGCACGTGTAGGTGTCTTTGCTGGCCGTGCTAACCACGCCATCCGCCTCCTGATACACATTCTGCGGCGCAAACGTCCTTAGCGGTACAGACGCATTCAGGCCAATCGTCTCACTTTTCGCGGACAGCTTACAGGCAATGCCGCCGCAGCTGGAAATTTCGCACCGTCCGTTAAACAATGCCAGCGCGCCCAAGACATTGCCCGTTTCCGCGTCCATAAAGGCCCTCGACAGGCTTATATAGGCATCGTCAAGCTTTCCTTCATGCGCAGCCTGCAGTAGGTTTGTCCTTGAGAGCACGTCGTCATGCTCTCTATCGGCGTAAATCGTAACCGTCAATGTTTCCACCGACGGAGCGCCCGCTGTTTTAATTTGCTCGCGCTGGAGGATAAATTTGTTGCTTTTGTAGAGTCGGCCGTTAAATGCTATATCTTTGTCAGCGTCAGCGATGCGGTAAATGCTGCCATCGTTTAGCGTCAGCTTAAATAAGTCGCAGCAAATAAATTCGTCATCATTGTTCAGGTGCTCTGCTAATTCTTGCGTACAGTTTTTCATTTTTCACCTCACGCTCTCTAGCTTTAGGCTGACGCTGTTTATGTTCGGCGCCAGCTGCTTTACACTGAGCTCACCAGCAAATTTGACGTAGCGATAATAGTCATAGCTAGCGCAAACGCTTCTGCGGACCTCTGTGCCGGCGCTCAGAGTAATCAGGCCTCCGCTCTCGCTATAGTCCAGTATCTCTGTGCCGTCCGCATAAACACGCAGGTTATCTACCTTTCGGCAGGCCTCAACATAGCCGCCATTGATTGATACGCATTGATAAGCACCACTCGCATCGCGTACCAGCTTCTGCAGCTCCGCATGTGCCCCAAAATCTTTGTACCAAAACGGGAGCAGCCCGCCTTTGCATCTAGCATAAAACCCCGCCAGCTGCGATACCTCCGCATCGTCCAGCGTAAAATCAACGCTAAACGTATAGCTTGGATAAAGCTGGTTGCTTATGGCTCTACGTCTGCCACCAGCGGTCTTTTTTTCTGTGACCGCCCACGTCTGCGCAACGCTACTTTCCCATGCCGCTCTCCCAGATGAGAGCGGGAAAAACCTCTCGCTCATTTGCATCACCTCAAAACGTCTCAAAATCAGCGTTAAAATTACGATTGTCGTCAAGCAGAGCCTGCTTTATGCGCTGTAGCATCCCGCGAGACAGGAAATCGTCAAACGTAATTGCGTCCATCGTCGCAACATTTAACGTCAAGGACGGACCGCCAGAGCTGCCGCCCGTCGCGTCACTTTGTCCTCCGTTTGTATGCTTAACATTTACCGCGCTATAGTCCGGCTCCACAATGCCACCTGTCGCGTAACCGGGCAGCCGCCCGCTGTTAACGGCGTTAAGAAACGGCTTTCCCAAGCGCTTGGTAGTCTTGGCGGATAGAACGTACTCGCCGTTTGACAGCATGGCCGGTATGCTGTCGCTCGTGCCCGTCCCTGCTCCATGTATAGCTCCGCCGCCGGCAGCCATAACAAGGCCACCTTTAGCAAAAAGCCAAAGCCCAAACCTCCTGTAGCAGACATCGCCGCCAGCGCCGCTGCTGCAGATGTGGCCGCCGTCGTCAAGGCTGTTAACGCAGCCGTCACGGTCGTCGTCGCCGCGCCCTCAGCCGGCTTAGTTGTCCCGGTAATCAAACTTTGCACAGCATTGTAGCTGCCCATGATGCTCGTGCCGGTTCCGATAGCCCCGGCGGCACTACCCACGCCCGTCGTCATGCCGTTAATGGCGTTTGTAGCATTAGCGGCGCTATCTGTAAGTCCAGCCAACGGATTGCCCTCTGTAGTGCCTCCAGAGCCTCCAGAGCCTCCAGAGCCCGGCATAATCGAGCCAAGCAGTCCCTGCGTAATACTCGCTGCCCAACCAGCGGTTATTTGGCTAACGATCGCATTAAACAGATTATCCATCAAGTCAAGCATGCCCTCGCTAAACGTAGACGCGCCTGTCAGCAGGTCTGTAAAAAACGTTTGGAAGCTATCTTTGCTTGCCGTAATGCTGTTAGCGAGCCGCTCATTAAAGCTCATATGCGCTTCTGTGGCCGCATCATAATAGCCTTTCATGATGGTCTGCGCTTCAGAATAAGCTGTTAGGCGCTGCATGTTTTCGCTGTTTAGCGCGTTCTTCAGGGCAGCGTATGAGCTCTGCGCATATGCCTTATCAATGTTGGCCTGGATGTCCTTGCATTGAGCGTAATATTCCGTTTCTTGGTCTTTGTATTTTTTATAAGCAGCTAACTTTTCGGCGTTAATATTTTTCTCAAAACTAATTTGGTTTTTCCCATGCAGCTCGTAGCTCACTCCGTAATCATCCAGCGCCTTAAGATACGTCTGGCGCTCCTGTTCGGTCATGGCTATAAAATCAAGCTGCTGCTTTTTCCATTTGTCATTTATGGCATTGATGCTTTTCTCGTAGCTGAGACGCATCTGCTCAGCTTCCTGCTCAGCAGCATTGTCATTAAGGTTTGCGGCGTTGATTTTAATTTCCAGCGCCATATCCCTCGCATTGTTGATAATGTTCTGCTTATCAACAGCTTCTTGCTTCAGCGCATCAATGCGCTTTTTAGCATAGAGCTCAGCTAAGCGCTGCTTGTCTACCTCGTAGTTAACGTTGGCGCTTTTGCTTTTATCAAGCGCATCAAGCTCCTCTTTGTACCATCGGTCGACAAGGCCTGTCTTTGTGCTAAAGGTTTTGTACCATTCGTCAGCAATTTGCTTGCTGGTGTTGGTAGCTGCGGCCAGCAGCTTATCGGCCTCGCTTTTGGCATTGCTTCCTTTTTTGCCAGCAGACGCGCCCGGAGCGGGATTGATTTTAAATTGCTCATACGTAGGCGCCTTGCGCTCTGGCTTTGCTTTTTTTGTCGGCTGGCTCTTTTTGGCGTCCCCGGCTTTTCCCAAAGCGTCATTGGTTTCAAAAATTTTGCTGATTAGCTTATCCAGCCAGCTAATAGCTTTGCCGACAAAATCAGCAATCGTTTTTAATCCGCTAGAAGCCCATTCCGGCAAAACAGCATCAGCAATATTCATAAACTGTTCGCCAAGCCAGCCTAAAAAATCGCCTATTCCATTGCACGCCCATTCCACGACGGACAGTGCCGCGCTAAACACCTGTAAAGCAGTATTTAAAAACTCTAGATACCAATTTATCAGCGTGCCTATGACAGAAACGACTACCTTGCCCATTGCAACAACAGCTGCTGCAAACGCAGTTATTACAGGCTGAGCCACAGTAAGCACGCTATGCAAGGTATTTCCCAGCTGTTCCCAGAAAGCTTTTGCCGTCTCGATAACCTCGTTTACCAAGTCTATCTTTATGCCTATAGCGTCAAGCACATCCGTCGCTGTAACGCCATTTTCCCACATAGCATATAGCGCCGTCGCAATAGCTGCTGCTCCTGCGATAAACGGAGCTGCAGCACTCACAGCGGCTATAAGCGGTGCGGCAAATCCCGCCAGCGTGCTTATAGCCAAGCCAATAGCAGGAATGGCTACGCCTACCAATGTAGCGGCTACGGCAACAAGAGCTAGCTGAAATTCAGGCGGTATGGCCTGCCTGAAGGCTTCCGCAAGGCCGCTCGTCTGTACCGTTGTAGCAAAATTTGTCAGCGTATCGCCGATGCCCTGAAATATTTCTGGCAGGTTAAGCGCCTCGGATATTTTCAAGCCCACCTGCGCCGCGCTTTGCTCCAGGCCGTCCATAAGCGTTGACCATGTGCCCTGTATGGTCGCGCTCTGCTGTTCCATCATGCCGCCGAATTTGCTATTCATTCCTTCGACGAGAGCGCTGATGCCCGTTGCAGCATCAACGCTGCCCTTGCTTACCATGTCCATAACCTCAGGCACGCTTTTGCCGATTTTATCAGCCAGCATCTGCCAAGCAGGGATGCCGGCTTCTGTCAGCTGCAGCATTTCGTCAGACTGCACGCGACTCTTTGCGGCCATCTGGCCCAGCGCCAAAGTGACACGATTGATGCCCTCGGCTCCCATTCCAACACCTGCGGCCGCATCGCCAACGGCTGTAAGCGTCGGAATGACTTGCTCTGCCGTAAAACCAAAAGCAAGAAATTTTTGTGCTGCCTCTGTAACCTGGCTGAATTCAAATGGTGTTTTGGCAGCAAATTGCTGCAGCTCTTTGACAAAGGCTGTGCTCTTCTCTCCGCTTCCCAGCATGTTTGTAAAAGCAGTCTGTACATTTTGCAGCTTAGCGGCAGCCTGTACAGCTTTTACACCAATGCCGGTAATAGCAGCGCCAATACCAGCCAAACCAACGACAGCCTTCTGAGACATACTGATGAAGTCGCCGCCAAACGCGTCTCTTATCATGCGTTTAGTAGCGTTTATTTCTTTTTTTATGTCGCTGGTATCAGCGCCTATCTTCACTAGCAACTCCGCTACTGTTGACATTTTCGCTCTCCTTCCTTTGCTGCTCAAAATTTTTAAAAAATGACTGTCGCTCGCCAATGATTTCTGCGCGAGTCTTTTTGGGCAAAAACGGCTCCATCAGCGTCTGTACGCTTATCTTATTTTTGCTTTGCATATTTACGAGCCAATACATCCAGTACGCCGTTTCCCAGCGCCTGCTCTCCTCAGCCTTTTTGTACGCAATGAGCATTGTCTCAAAATCAAATAAGTTAAGCCTGCCCAACTGATCAGGCGTCAGCTTAAGATAGCCGTAAGCTATCGGCTCTGCCCATTTCAGCCACGCGGCGATTGAGACGTCACGCTTTTGCCCTTCGCTTAGTTTTTTTCGCGTTCTTCCTTCATTGCGCAGAGCTCTGCTTCTGTGGCTTCCTCAGGCCAAAACATCAGGTATGTTTCTCTGCCCAAGATGCCGCTGCCAGCCAATGCTTTGACAATGTCAATTTGGATGTTTTGCAAATCCAAGCCGTCATTGATGAGGCTTTGCAGCTTTGCTGCATACCATTTTGGCTCATGGATGCCATGATGACGCAGACCAACGCTTAGCATTGTAACCATAATGCTTACGCCCAAGTCTTGCTCTTTTACAATCTTGCCTACCGGCATTTTCAAAGCGCTCTCTACCTGCATCAGGCGCTCTACGTTAAAATATAATTCTTGGCCCTCTTCGATGTAATTAAACGGAATTTTTTTCATTTTTGTTTTGCTCCTTATATAATGTATTTAGGTTGATAAAGGTAACCTATAACCCTTATTGACTGT
>ERZ772820.1206-NODE-1206-length-21043-cov-6.313227_pt1 | contig 21043 bp, 26 predicted proteins | sample MGYA00511377_ERZ772820 | MGnify/ENA primary metagenome ERZ772820 (study PRJEB29015, sample SAMEA2737684) | human gut metagenome | biome: human gut; feature: human-associated habitat; material: faeces | place: China | collected 2012 ... | reverse complement strand
AGGGACTCCGTCCCTCGACCCTGCAAGCTTTTGAAAAAGCTTGAGCAAAACTTTTATCTGTCTTTGGGAAGTGCATTAGTTATCGGTAGTTTAGTTCTCCGCGTGGGTAAACCTCTCATATTCAATACGAGCGAGACTTGTCGAGCGATTCTGCGTCTTGACCGCGGTGGCACGTTGCTTTGAGCAAAATTTTTAATTGTCTTAGATAAGTTTATTAACTTAGTAAAAAACCTCAACAATGCAGTATGCAAGGATACAAAAGACGATGCCGAAAAGTTCAAAGCATATTTTAACACAGTAGTAAAATTCAAAGCTGAACAATTCGGCGGTATCTGGAAAGAATTTTATTCGTTGCGTGATAAAGCACGATAAATATTTAAGCTTATCAGTAATTTAATATTTCAATTTTAATGTTGTTTTCAGAAAGATTCTGATTTTCAGAAAATATACTCAACATATATTCAGAAATTTGCTTTGTATATAATTTACTGCTAAGATTTTTATTAGTAACATCAAAAGATGATAGGGGAGTGGAAAGCCCTGTGCCAAGGAATTTGACATAGGCTTCCTTTTTCGTCCATATCTCATAAAAAGCATTGCCTTGGCTTTCACTTTCGAGAATATACTTATATTCATTTTCCGAAAAAAAGCGTTTTGCAATTTCTATTCGTGCATCTGAGATTATTTCTGCATCAATTCCTATTGGTGAAGTATCACTTGCGAAAGCGACACAGTTCCCCGAATGAGAAACCGAAAAATGAAATTCCGAAAAATTTTTAATTGAAGGCTTTTCGTGTTCATTATATTCAAACTGGATTTCATTAGATTTAATACCCGCTTGTTTAGATGCCTCTGTACATATCAATAAGCCTGAAAATAAAGAAAGTATTTTATCCTTGTCAAATCTGAAATGGGAGATTTTTTCTAATCTTTCATTGGGCAAAAAAGAAAGATATTTTTTATATCTTGAAAATTCGCAAGAAGTATCAACAAATAATAATTTTACATTAATCATAATAAATCGTCCTCAAAATAATTGTTAATTTATTATAGCAAAATTTCTGATTGTTTACAATCTTTGCTATTTCAGATTTTTAAGCTTAAAAGTAATTGACATTTTATAAGATATTTGATATAATATTTAGGTATCTTAAATATGCGGATATGGCGGAATTGGCAGACGCGTATGGTTCAGGTCCATATGAATGCAAATTCATGCAGGTTCAAGTCCTGTTATCCGCACCATAACTTTTATAATCCCATAAATACTGAAAATGCAGTGTTTATGGGATTTTTTCTTTGTTCTAAATTCGTTAAAAACAGGCTTATAAGATATATATAACTAACAAATAACTAACAAGCAACTAACAAAATAAACACCCGTACAGTTGCTAAAGCTATACGGGTGTTATGGCTGAATTTAGATTAAATTTATTGTGTTTATAAGCTCTTGAATTTCAATGTGAGTATATACTTTTTCAGTTAAATTCATTATTGATTTATGACCGACTATTTTCTTGATAACTGTTTGATTAGCGTTTTTTTGCACAAGCTGGCTTATGCAGGTGTGACGAGTTTCGTGTATAGTATGATTCATACCCAGACTAATCATAAGATTATTGAAATAGTTTTTTCTGAAGTTATCATATGCCATTCTTTTGCCGTCTTCGGTACAAATCACATATTTACATTTGGAATGTTCAAGAAAATATCTCCAAAATGGAAGAACCTTATCAGCTATCGGAACAATTCTTATTCCTGAATCGGTTTTAGATGCACGAACATAAAAATACTGTTCATCAATATGTAAATCTTCTTTCGTTAAGTTTAGAAGTTCTGAAACTCGAACACCACTATATATTAGCATAAGAACTATTTTTAAACTATCTATTTTTTGAGCTTTCCAGAGCTGTTCTATCTCTTCTGTCGAAAATGCGTTCTTTGGCTTAGAATCATACTTGACATTTATTTTCAAGCCTTCCGCATAATTTTTCTTTATGCAGTCATGTTGTATACACCACTTGAAAATTTTATTAAACAGAATATGTACTCTCTTAACGCTTGCGTAACTTAATTGCAAGTTATCTAATATATTTTGCATATGAATAGGTCTTATATCTAACATTTTCATATTATGAAGTGCTTCACAATGCTTGTATGCAGCTTCATAGTTTCGCCGTGTAGATTTATTTGTATCTTCATTAAATTCATCCGCATACCATTTTTCATATATTTCAGCAAAGGTTATTTTTCCAAGTTCAAGGTCATATGGATTGAAATTATAGTCTGCTAATGCCTGCAATGCTTGCTGACGAGTAGCATAATAGCCTATGATAGAATATAGCTGTTTTCCGTTATCGTCATAGCCTCTTGTTTTTCGTGCGATATAAGGCTTTCTGCGCTTTCCTGAAAGCTTATATACACTGCCATATCCATTTGGTAATCTCATATTAACACTCCTTTTTAATTCTAAAAAAGGGTGCAAAAATCCCTTGTAAACTTCACTTGAAAAATTTACAAGGGTATGATACAATATTTTTGCGAATTTCGTATCATTGCACCCGTTGTAATGGTTTCCGCTCTCGTCGATTGCCGTCGGTGGGAGCGGTTTTTATTTTCAGTTAAGAATTAGTTAAGTTGCTCATATATTTCCTTAAAGTTTGATGGGGAAATTGTAAAATCATAATATGTACTGGAGCGGTCAGATTCAACGATATGAAATCTAAGATCTTCGGAAGATGTTTTCATATGATTTAGAAAATGTCCTTTGGTGTTATCACTCAAATAAATTCTGTCACCGTTTTCGGCATTCATATATCCACTACACGGGAATTTGTTTCCTGATTCGTCTTTAGTTATTATATCATACCTTATACCGTGACTATAAGAATTTTTAACTAGACTGTTCCCGTACTCTAGCAACTTTATGCTTACATCTTCCCTGTCAACCATAACATAAACTATTAAGTCCGAATCAGTTGTTGCTGTGTTTGAAAAAGTGCCTAATCCTACATAGGAGACATACTTTTCATTAGTATCATCGCCAAATTCATCTACATAATGCTTTAATATCCAATCACTTTCTGAAGCTGAAGTATTGTCTATGTTACTTGTGGTAGAAAGAATAGAAGTGGTTGAAGTATTAGAAGATAAATATGTGCTTGAATTAGTGGACATTGATTTTGAATTTGAGCAAGCTGAAAAAGATATACACGAGACTCCAAGAATACATACAAATAAAAGTTTTTTCATAATTTGCACTACCTTTCAATTTTGTGATTTTTTGTTGACTTTTGTCGAAATCAACATTATAATAATATTTGAAATGTAGTATTTTGCTAAAACGCTATTTTTCAATTTCCGCTCTTAAAGGTTGCAGCTTTGAGAGTGGTTTTCTTTTATATAATTTTCAAATTGTTTACGCACTTGCTGTTCGAGTGGGTGAAGATAATACTTATTTCGTGCCTCGAGTATCGCCATACGCTCTGCACGATTTTTAGCTGCTTGCATAGATATATTGCATATCTTAGCTATCTGTTCGGCGGTTGTTGCTTGTAACTCGTGTAAAACGCAGGCTGGGGCTAATAAATCTCTTGCGAATACATTCGCTGAACTCTCTAAATCATCTCTTACGGCAAATGTTCTGTAAACTGGAGTATTTATCAACAAGTGTCCTAAGAAGATGTGACCAAGTTCGTGCGATATTGTAAAGCGACAACGGTATGACGGTTCTGTATCACGATAAACAATTTCAAAAAAGCCATTATGAAGTATCGTTTTACCGCTTTCACCGTTTTCAAGCATATGAACATCACTTTCTTTAAATAATCTTATGCTTTCGGATTTTTTAATAATATCAGTTACCATAACAGGTAACTTGTTAATGTTAAAATCTAAAATACATTGCCAAGACGCATTTCGTGCATCTTTATATTTTCCATAATCCAAGCTTATCACCTCATAGGATATTATGTCCTATGAGGGATTTTTTTATTTATTATTTAAAGCTCTTCGTCGCTCTGAGGAGCAATATCGAATATTTCTAATTCTTTTGCCGTAACTTGTCTTTCAGTTAAAGACTTTCTGTTGTCATTAGTTCTTGCTACCTCGGCTATAGTAACGGTGTCTGAATACTTGCCACTTGCTACTAAGTCGTCTGAATATTCTAATAACTTATTTTTTCCAGTGTTATTAAGACTTTCGTAATTATGTAATAACTTTTGTTTATCATTGTCGCTCTTATCAGTGCTTGTAATAGTAATTTGGGGATTATTATAATATTCTGTTTCATCATCCAAATCATCTAATGTATATCCTAAACAATGAACAATTAATCTTACGCTTGATAAAAAAGGTTCTTTCGTTTGTCCAGCAAATAACTTATCAATAGTACTTTTAGGTATACCTGTGCATTCAGAAATTTCTTTAGAAGTTTTTTTGGATTGCTTTTTCATTTCTTTTAATCTGTCTAGCCACATTTTTTTCACCTCTGAATTTATAATATTACATTTTATTTTCGATGTCAATAAAAAATTTCCGATTTCAGCAATTTTTTTCTAAAAAGCTATTGACTTTTGCGGAAGTCGGATATATAATACAATTACCGATTGCGGAAGTCGGCAATAAATATAAGGAGGTGTTATATTATGAAAAATTTGCTTGCCGAAATGGCTAGGTATGGAGTGTCGAGATATGATATTCAAAAACTGTTAGGGTGTTCTGAAGCAACAGTAAGAAACAAACTTTCAGGAGAATCAGAGTTCACAGTACCTGAAGCTCTTAAAATCAGAAATTCATATTTTATTGGTTTTCGAGTAGAATATCTTTTCGCCAAAGATGAACAAGTGACAGCTTAGCTCATAACGGCTTTGGACACAGTGAGAGGGGGTGAGGAGAATGAACATGGAAACTCTTGCAGATATTTGGCTGTGGATACAATTTTTAGTACCGTATGTTTTTAACATACTGCTTATTGTGTATCTTTGGTATACAAACGCTCGTATGAGAAAATTGGAAAAGAAAATAGCCCCATTTGAACTACTTATCAAAAAGGGCTGTAGAATTTCAGTTATTCGTTATTCAGATAAAGAAGATTCTCCGTCAGAGGATTGACTTTCTTCTTGCAGTTGAGAAGTAATGGTTTCAAGTAAGCTAATGATTCTTTCTTGATATTCTTTATTTTTTTCTACTTGTTTATCTTCTTCAACCCAATGTTCTTCGATTTTAGTAGATATTTCATCTAATTGTTGTGATGATTGCATATCCGAAACACAACCTTGAATTATCTGAATAATTGCTAATAATGTAGCTACCAAAAAAGAAATTTTTTCAGAAGTCCAAAATTTTTCTTTTTTAGGTTCTAAGCTACTATCAATAGTGTTTATGAGTTTAACATCATCATCATCGAGTTTGATAAGGACTTCTTCATCATTTTTAATATGAACCGTTGATAATGCTTCAATTATTGGAGTTAAGTCATATCTCTGAATATCAAATGTCATACTTTTTATTGCTTCTGATGAGCGTTTAAGAAGTTCTGAACATTCATTATTATATGTTTCAGTTATTGATTGAATTGCAGATGAAACGGTTTTAGTCATTTCGCTTAATGAATTACTTGATAATATCGACTCTGAAAATTTTAAAAGAACATCTTGAAGAGGACGAAGAGATTCGTTGATGTTTTTCTGAAATTCTTTTAATGGTTCTAATTGTAAATCTTCCAAAAATAATTCACTTCACTTTCTATATATAGTTGTATAAACTGCAATTTATATACTAAATATAGTATCATAAAAGGAGAAATTTGTCAATGGACAAGGAGAATTTTGCACAGCTTTTCAAAAAAGCTCGTGAATCAAAAGGTATTACTAAATATGCTCTCGCAAAGAAAACAGGATTTACATATCGTGCAATCGTCAACTGGGAGCAAGGCAAGAACAACATTTCACTTGAGAACGCCGACAAGCTACTAAAAGCTCTTGGCGTGGAACTTACAATAGGTTGTTTAATTAATGAAAGGAGGTGAGAATATATGGTACGCTTGGCGAACCCTGATTTAGCAACAGTAATCGAAATATATTACTCTTGTGCTGAGATTGGTAACAGTGAAATAAAACGATTATGGGGCGGAAAGATTTCAAGGCCGAGCATTGTTAAATTGAAAAATCTGGCAAGAGAACAAATGCGAGTAGATAATAAACCAGCTCTTCGTCCGAATTATGTAAACACGAAATCTGCCTACAAAGCCTGGGGTATAAATATAGCGGAACTTGAAGAAGGCTTTAAGAAATTGCAGAAGCTCAAGATTGTTGGAACCACGCAATAAAAGGAGGTGCAGGAAATGGAAAAATATCTCAGGGAGCTTATTGATAAAAAAGGTTTGAACGAAGCGTATAAAGAGTTTATCCATATGATTGAAAGTATTATGAACACTTGTAGTTGCTATAAGTCCGACACAGAAAAGCTTAATAATATAAAAAGCCTCCTCGGAATAATCGAGGAGGCAGAAATCGGAGGAATGTAAAATGTTTATGAGTTTTGCTGATATATTAGCAGAACAGAAAAAGCCACTTGATTACAAAGTTCAAAAGGCTGTTGAGGCTATTGGAGAGGGCTTTAAGGTCTGCAAACACAAGGCAGGAATAGCGTTCAGTGGTGGCAAAGACAGCACGGTTTTGTGGCACTTAATTCGCACCTGTTTCCCAGATAAGAAAATAGAAATAATTTACGGTAACACTGGAGTTGAGTTTCCTGAATCATTAAAATTTGCTCGAAGCCTTGGCAAGGAGTGGGGCGGAGAACATTTTCACGAAACAAGACCTGAAAGGCTTGAAGAGGACGGTTTAAAGTATGAGGCTCAAAGAGAGGTGCTTGAGTGGCTTAGAAGCGAAGGGCGACTGTCAGAGGTTCTAAAAGATGACGGAAAGCTAAAGAGTACAAAAACGCTCGAGAAAAAAGCAACTCCTGAAATGTGGGAAGATTTTCGTAGGCGTGGTCTTGTCTGGAGAAAAGGACTTCCTAAATCATATTGGTGGTGTGTAGACCAATATGGCTTTCCGATACTTGGCAAGGCTGCTTCTAAGCTTGACGCACGCAGAATCAATGTTGACTGCTTTCTTGAATTTTCCGAGAGTGCCTCGAATAAAGAAGAACTTCTTAAGTATTATGATGTGCTGAGGGAGTGCAAATTTTCACAACATTGTTGTAAGCAGCTAAAAAAGCAACCATCTGAACGATTGCAGGCGGAGCTTGATATTGATGTAATTTTCAAAGGATTGATGGCAGCCGAAAGCAAGACAAGATTGACAAACTTTTCTACACGAGGGTATTTGTTTAAATCCCACAGACCTCATTTAGGTGACGACCCTTTTTATCACTGTAATCCGATTTCAATATGGACGGACGATGATATATGGGAATACATACACAAATACAATGTACCGTATTCAAAGTTATACGATATTGAATATGAAAATTCAAGACACGAAATATGCAAGATAAAGCGAAACGGCTGTATAGGCTGTGCGACTGATATTTTGTATAAAGATAATCATTTGTCAGTGCTTCGTAGAACCCACCCGAATTTGTACTCTGCTCTTATGAAGAATGGAATGGCTGAAGAGATACGGAAGTTATATGAAACTCGGACAAACGGTATACCGTCAATTATAGATGTCTATAAGGATACAGAAATGTTGCTTGATGTAAGACCTTGTGCGTTCGATGATATAGGAGAAAAACTTGACAAAAACGGCATTGATGATGAATACGACCCCGAAGATTAATTAACAGGAAGGACAAAAAATGTTTATAACCAGTCAGAAGAAAAAGGAAGCCAAAGCCACATATAGGGCAGAACAGCTTATAAATGAGCTTTGTAAGCTCTGCGGTAACAGTCGTGATAATTATGCCATTGTTATGGGTATACTTAAAGCAAGATTTACTGAACTCAGTGAGGAGGGAAAATTAAAATGAATAAATATGAATTGTTACAAGATGACAAAATCGAGGTGAGCGGTCACATACTTTACAGAATAAAGGCTTTAAAAGACTTTGGAGATGTGAAAGCTGGAGACTTGGGTGGATATATTGAGGGAGAGAGTAATCTATCTCAGGAAGGTACTTGTTGGGTATATGACAACGCTCATGTCTTTGGTGGGGCTTATGTCTGTGGCGACGCTTGTGTCTGTGACAACGCTCGTGTCTGTGGCGACGCTTGTGTCTGTGACAACGCTCGTGTCTGTGGCGACGCCCATGTCTATAACAACGCTCGTGTCTGTGACAACGCTAAAATAAATAAAATTAGCGATGTTTTATGCATATCACCTATTGGTAGCAGAAATGATGTTACAACATTTTTTAAAACTAAGGACGGTAATATCTGTGTGAAATGTGGGTGCTTTACTGGTACGATTGACGATTTTTTAGATGCTGTCGAGGAAACTCACGGCGAAAATAAACACGCTAAAGCATACAGATTAGCTTGCGAACTTGCAAAAATACAAATTGAATTGGAGGATTAAAAAATGAATAAAATAAAAAAGAAAAATCGCCTCCAGAGCGGCAACTCTGGGGACGACAAGAAATTATTCGCAATTAAGAGTATAGCACGCAACGAAAATAAAATCAAGTGCGTGGTTGCAACTAAAGAGTTGAATGCTTACCAGAAGTCGGTTATCAGAAGAATTTACTATGCAAGCCACGAAAGGCACAGCCTTATTTCTAATCTCAAGAATCTTTCGTTCTGTACATATAGCGTTGCTTTGAAGTATTTGAGAGAGATTAGATTTATTGATAACGAAGACTATTACAGTCTGATTACGGAGGTATAAAGATGAATATTGAATCAGTAAAAATTGATACGCTTGAAATCGAAAATGTTAAGCGTATTAAAGCTGTAAAAATAGAGCCAACAGAAAACGGATTGACAGTAATAGGTGGAAAGAATAACCAAGGTAAGACATCTATTTTGGATGCAATAGCCTGGGGACTTGGTGGGGATAAACTTAAACCATCAGAACCCCAGCGTAATGGTTCGGTAGTACCACCTCATCTTAAGTTTACGCTTTCAAATGGATTGATTGTCGAAAGAAGCGGAAAAAATAGCACTTTGAAAGTAATAGACCCGAATGGAAACAAAAGCGGTCAACAATTACTTAATAGTTTTGTTGAACAATTTGCATTGAATCTTCCAAAGTTTCTCGATGCCACTGCGAAAGAAAAAGCTAATATCTTACTAAAAATAATAGGTGTAGGAGATAGGCTTTATCAACTGGAGAGTGAAGAAACTGCGCTGTATAACAAGCGTCATGCTATTGGGCAAATTGCTGACCAAAAAATGAAGTTCGCTAAAGAAATGAAATTTTTTGAAGGTGTGCCAACAGAGCCTATTTCCGCAAGTGAATTGATTATGCAAGAACAAGAAATACTTGCGAAGAATGCAGAAAATCAGCGTCTTAGAGAAAATACTAAAAAGCTTGAAGAACAGGCTAATGAAATTAGCGAACGCATACAGGCAGATAATAAGTTGCTTACGAAAGTACTTGCACAGCTTGAAACTGCTCGCAAGTCGACGGCTTTTTTGCATGATGAGAGTACAGCTGAACTTGAGGCTAACATTGCAAATGTTGAAGAAATCAACCGCAAAGTAAGAGCAAATCTTGAAAGACAAAAAGCAGAGCTTGATGCAGAAGAATATCAAATGCAGTATGAATCCTATACAAAAGATATAGAGGCTATAAGACAAGAAAGAATTGCTATGCTAAATAATGCAGATTTGCCGCTTCCTGGTTTGTCAGTTGAAGACGGAGAGCTTACATACAAAGGTTTCAAATGGGACAACCTTAGTGGTTCTGAACAACTGAAAGTAGCTACTGCGGTAGTCAGAAAATTAAATCCGAAGTGTGGCTTTGTATTGCTTGATAAACTTGAACAAATGGATTTAGATACGCTGAATGAATTTAGCATTTGGCTTAAGCAGGAGGGCTTACAGGCAATAGCTACAAGAGTTTCAACAGGCGATGAATGTTCTATTATAATTGAAGATGGATATATTAAAAACGATTCTGAAACATTACAAGAAGTAAAGGAATCTAAAAAAACTTGGAAGGCAGGAGAATTTTAATGGCAGTAAGAAAAATAGAGGATAAAGCTAACAGCAGTTGCATTATTAAGTGCAATCCACATAGAGAACTTGCAAGCGGATACACAAAAGTAAAGATTATGCCTGAAAATTACTCAAAAATAATCCTTATTGCAGGTATGACAGGCAAGACAATTCAAGAGGTTACTAATGAGCTTCTTGCATATGCAGTAAAAAACACAAAGATTGAACACGAGGACGGTTTCATAAATTTTTCAAAGTTTGAGAAAGTTTGAGGAGGAATAAAAATGCAAATAATTGATGGTGCTATTCAGTCAGCACAGAAGGTTGTAGTTTATGGTCCTGAAGGAATCGGAAAAAGCACCTTTGCTTCAATGTTCCCGAATCCTATTTTTATTGATACGGAAGGAAGTACAAAAAAGCTTTCAGTAAAGCGATTTGAGCGTCCGACATCTTGGGAAATGCTTATCAGTCAGGTTCAGTATGTTAAAAGCAATTATAAAATTCTTAATTGCAGTACTCTTGTTATTGATACTGCCGATTGGGCAGAACGGCTTTGTTCAACACATGTTTGTGCTAAAGCTAAGAAGAACGGAATTGAAGATTTTGGTTATGGTAAAGGTTATACATATCTTGCAGAAGAATTTGGAAAACTTCCGAATCTTTGTGAAGATTTAGTTGAGCTTGGCATAAATGTAGTAATTACTGCACATGCACAAATGCGTAAATTTGAGCAACCAGACGAAATGGGCAGTTATGACAGATGGGAACTTAAGCTTACTAAATATGTATCTCCTATCATTAAAGAGTGGGCAGATACTTTACTTTTTGCAAATTATCAAACTAATGTTGTCAAGGTTGATGATAAGAAGTATAAGGCACAAGGTGGTACAAAGCGTATTATGTATACAACTCATAATGCTTGCTATGATGCCAAGAATCGTGACAACTTGCCAGAAATGCTTCCGTTTGAATATGGGGCAATAAAAAGTACCATATACGATAGATTATCAGCAGAGCCGGCTGTTACTGAAGACAACGGTATTAAAGAGTATAATTTTAAAAATACTCCACCGGCTACTCAGAAGGCTACTGCAGATGAACTTATCAATGACCTTGATAAAATGGTTGATACAGCGCCGAGGAGAGAGCCTGAACCAACAAGACAAATAACCGATGAACTACCAGACTATATACCGAAATCGCTTGCAGACCTTATGAAAGCAAATGATGTAAGTGAAGCTGAGATACAAGAAGTAGTTGCACAGCGTGGATACTATCCGCAAGACACGCCTATAGCGAAGTATGACAGTGATTTTATTGATGGTTGTCTTGTAGGTGCGTGGAATAAGATGTATCCACTCATTGTATCAAATAGAGATTTACCAATATAATTTTAAAGGAGTAATGTATTATGTCAGATTTTGAAAGAGAATTAAACTGGGACGATGAAATTTCACAAGAAAGTGAATTTACACTTCTTGAAGATGGAGATTATGATTTTGAGGTTACTAAGTTTGAGAGAGGTCGCTCGAACGGCTCAGAAAAAATACCAGCAAGCAATATGGCAATTCTTACACTGAGAGTCAGCAATGGTTCAGCATCTACAAGCATTATTGAAAGATTAATACTTCATACAAAAATGGAATGGAAGTTATCACAGTTTTTCTGCTCTATTGGTCAGAAAAAACATGGTGAACCGCTTAGAATGAACTGGAATAAGGTTTTGGGTGCAAAGGGTCGTTGTAAGGTCTATGTAGATACTTACACCACTGATAGAGGTGAAGAGCGTAAAACTAACAAGATTTCTAAGTTTTATGATTTTCAAGGAAGCCAGCCAGAACAAACAGCTAAGCCCAAATGGTCGGCAGGTGATTTCTAATGGAATTAAGACCATATCAGCAGGAAGCAAAAACAGCGGTATTTGAGCAATGGGAGCAAGGGTTCAAGAGAACCCTTGTGGTTCTTCCCACAGGTTGTGGAAAGACTATTGTTTTCGCAAAAATTACAGAGGATTGTGTAAGAAAGGGCGAAAGGGTTCTGATACTTGCACACAGAGGTGAGTTACTTGAACAAGCTTCGGACAAGCTGTTTAAAGCAACAGGACTTAAAAGCTCTGTTGAAAAAGCTGAAAATTCTTGTCTTGATTCTTGGTATAGAGTAACGGTTGGTTCTGTTCAAACACTAATGAGAGAAAAGCGTTTACAGCAATTTGATGAGAGCTATTTTGATACAATTATTATTGATGAGGCACACCATTGTATCTCAGACAGTTATCAGCGTATAATAAACTATTTTTCAGATGCACATATTTTAGGTGTTACAGCGACACCAGACCGAGGAGATATGAAAAATTTAGGCTCGGTTTTTGATTCACTTGCGTATGAATATACCTTGCCAAAGGCAATCAAAGAAGGCTATTTAAGTCCAATTAAAGCTGTTACGATACCTTTAAAATTAGATTTATCGGGCGTGGCTACACAAGCAGGGGATTTTAAAGCAAGCGATATAGATACAGCTTTAGACCCTTATTTATATCAAATAGCAAAAGAAATGAAAAATTACTGTAAGAATCGAAAGACAGTTGTTTTTTTACCACTTGTTAAGACTTCTAAGAAATTTAGAAATATACTTAATGAAAATGGATTTCGTGCAGCCGAGGTCAATGGTGAAAGTGAAGATAGAGCAGAAGTATTGGCAGACTTTGACAGAGGAAAATACAATGTACTTTGTAATTCAATGTTACTTACAGAGGGTTGGGATTGTCCTTCAGTAGATTGCGTTATTGTACTTAGGCCTACAAAAGTAAGAGGTCTGTATTGTCAGATGGTTGGGCGTGGTACCCGACTGTGTGAAGGTAAAAAAGATTTATTGTTGCTTGATTTTTTGTGGCATACAGAACGGCATGAGCTTTGCAGACCAGCTCATCTTATTTGCGAAAGTGAAGAAGTAGCAAAGAAAATGACTGAAAATCTTGCAGACAAAGCTGGCTGCGAAATTGATATTGAAGAAGCCGAGCAACAAGCAAACGAAGATGTAGTAGCTCAGCGTGAGGAGGCACTTGCCAAAACTCTTTCAGAAATGAAAAAACGCAAGAGGAAACTTGTTGACCCACTTCAATACGAAATGTCGATACAAGCAGAAGATTTAGCAAGCTATGTACCAGCTTTTGGCTGGGAAATGTCACCACCAACTGATAAGCAAAAAGCGAAGCTTGAAAAACTTGGAGTATTCCCTGATGAAATTGACAATGCAGGTAAGGCCCAAAAGCTTCTTGATAGACTTTCAAAGCGCAGAAATGAAGGCTTGACAACACCTAAGCAAATACGCTTTCTTGAAGGTAAAGGCTTTCAACATGTTGGAACTTGGCAATTTGAAAATGCTAAGAATCTTATCGACAGAATAGCCGCAAACGGCTGGCGTGTACCATCGGGAATAGATGTTAAAACTTATTCAGGAGTATAAAAAATGGAAGATATATTAAAAGCACTTGAATATATAAACCCTGCCACACTAAGCTATCAGGAATGGCTAAATGTTGGAATGGCTCTCAAGTATGAGGGTTGTTCCGCAGCCGTTTTTGATAATTGGTCAAGGTCGGACAGTCGCTGGCACAGCGGAGAGTGCCAACAAAAATGGAACAGCTTTAATGGCTCAGAAAGTCCTGTTACAGGAGCTACTATATTTCAGATGGCACGAGAAAATGGCTACAAGTCGCACGAAGGACACGAGCTTGACTGGGATAGTGAAATATCCTTTGAGGCTGACGGCGAGCCTGAAACAACCATAGAGGAGCGAGCCGACAAACAGCTTATCAGATACCTTGAAACTATTTTTGAATCTAATGAAAATGTTGGTTATGTTACAGAAACTTGGGAAAAAGACGGAAAATATTTACCTGCAAAAGGCAGCTATGATAGAACAGCAGGTCAGCTCATAGAGGCACTATCTAAATGTAATGGCGATATTGGTGCGGTATTTGGTGATTATAATACCAAGGCAGGAGCTTGGATAAGGTTTAATCCACTTGACGGTACAGGAGTAAAAAACGAGAATGTTACAGACTATCGTTATACACTTGTTGAAAGTGATAATATGGAATTATCTAAGCAGAGGCAGATAATAGAAAACCTAAGATTACCGGTAGCTTGTCTTGTCTATAGTGGAAAAAAATCTATACATGCGATTGTTCATGTTGATGCAGGTAACAAGGACGAATATCGTAAGAGAGTAGAATATATTTATAAACGCTGTCAAGAAGCAGGAATGACGATTGATATTGCGAACAAAAATCCATCAAGGCTTAGTCGTATGCCAGGTGTGAAGAGAGGAGATAAAACTCAAGCACTTCTTGCAACGAATATGGGATTTAAAGATTTTTTGTCCTGGGAAGAATACATAGAAAGTATCAATGACAATCTTCCTGATGAAGAAAGCCTTGCAAGCGTGTGGGATAAGTTGCCTGAATTGTCACCACCATTGATTGAAGGAGTTTTGCGTCAAGGTCATAAAATGCTTATTGCCGGTCCTTCTAAGGCAGGAAAATCATTTGCACAAATTGAACTTTGTATAGCTATTGCAGAAGGAGAGAGATGGCTCAACTTCAAATGTGCACAAGGAAGAGTATTATATGTCAATCTTGAACTTGACAGGGCATCGTGTCTACATAGATTTAAAGATGTTTATATGGCTCTTAAAATACCTCCTAATAACCTCAAAAACATAGACATCTGGAACCTTCGTGGAAGGTCTGTGCCTATGGATAAGCTTGCCCCTAAGCTGATACGCAGAGCTAAACAGAAAGGCTATATAGCTGTTATAATCGACCCGATTTATAAAGTTATAACCGGAGATGAAAACAGTGCAGACCAAATGGCAGCATTCTGTAATCAGTTTGACAAGATATGCACAGAGCTTGGAACAGCGGTTATATATTGCCATCATCACAGCAAAGGTTCTCAGGTAGGAAAGCGTTCTATGGATATGGCAAGTGGCTCTGGTGTTTTCGCTCGTGACCCTGACGCTCTTTTAAATATGTCAGAGCTTATGCTTAACGATAATGTTATCAAACAACAGGAAAATAAGGCAGTATGTGAGATATGTATGAAATATCTTAGTCGCTTTGATAAGCTTGACATAGCTTCTCAAGATGATTTATGTAGTGAAGTTAAAATGCGTGAAGCATGCAAAAAAGCTTTATCGGATTTAACATTCAATAACATAATGCAAGAAGTTGAAATTGTGCGTAAACAAATCCAAAAGCGAACAGCATGGAGAGTAGAAGGAACGCTTCGAGAGTTTGCTAAATTTGAGCCTGTGAACTTATGGTTCGATTATCCTGTTCACATTGTAGATACTGTCGGAGTACTTAAAGATGTGAATTCTGAATCGGATATAAATTCTAAAAATTCTCCATATACAAGAAATTTCGGTAAGAAAAAAACTACCGAAGAAAAGAAAAAGGAACGCAATGAAGCCATAAAAGAAGCCTTTGATGCGTGTAATTTAGATGGTAAAGTTACAGTATCTGATATTGCAGAATATATGGGGACGACCGAAAAAACAGTCAGAAATAAGTTAAAATCACACGGTGGGTTTTGGGTTGACGGTGGAAATGTAGGATTAAAGGGAAAGGAAAATATCGAATAATTTTCCCTTCCGTCTTTTTGGAGGAAAAGGAAAATATCGAATAAATTTTCCATTTCCGAAATGGAAAATATCGAATCGGAATCGAGAATTTCCGTGTGACGGAAAATATCGAATAATTATCGAGTTTTTCCGAGGGAAGGAAAATCTATTATTATAAATAATAGGAATAAACATTTCCCTCACGGTCACAGGGGTGAAGTAAGGCGGGCTTAAGCACTGCCCGCCCTACCTTCCTTCCCCTGACCTGTGACAAGAAAAAATTTAAGTTAAGTAAAAAGAAAGTTGGTAAATAATGGCAAATAAAATCAAGCGAAATAAGTTGATTAGTGTTGCACGAAAAATGCCTCCTTTGTATCATAGCATTCCTGGTGAAAAGTTTGACATCAGAAAAAGCAGAACATTATGGTGGCTAATCAAACAACCTGAGATTTTAAATTATGTGTGGAACAATATCAAACAGTCTGGTTTCGTTAAGTATGACAGTGTTACTGGAAAATGGACAGGAATTGATTTTGAATCGGAGGAAAGCAATGATTGAATTTTTTGTGCCAATGATACCTCCAACAGTAACAGCTCAAGAACATAAAGTCACGATAAGGAATGGTAAGCCTATGTTTTATGACCCACCGGAGCTTAAAGAGGCTAAATCGAAAATCTTATCAGGACTTTATCCACACAGACCTCAGAAGCCGTTTGATGGCGGTTTACAGCTAATTGTAAAGTGGTTATTTCCGAAAGGCAATCACAAGAACGGAGAATATCGTATAACAAAGCCTGATACAGATAATCTTCAAAAGATGCTTAAAGACTGCATGACGAAATCAGGCTTTTGGAAAGATGATGCTTTGGTATGCTCTGAAGTATGCGAAAAATTTTGGGCTGAACAGCCAGGAATTTATATCAGAATTGAAGAAATACAAAGGCATATAGATTGAGGAGGAATCAGAGTGACAGCGAAAGAATATTTGAATCAGGCAAGAACGCTTGATTTGCTTATCAATGCAAAGCAGTCGGAACTTTATAGTCTGAAGCTTATGGCTACATCAATTTCGAGTCCTGTAATTTCAGAAAAAGTCCAATCTGGTGGCGAGAATAATGCTATGCGAATCATAGATAAAATTGTAGATTTACAGAATGAAATAAATCTTGAAATTGATAAACTTGTGACATTAAAATCCGAAATACGGGAAAAAATAGGCAATGTTTACAATCAGAAATTTATAACATTGCTAACTGACAAATACATAAACGGATTTACCCTTGAACAGATAGCGGAGAGAATGGATATATCATATACAACTATTTGTAAATTGCATGGAGAAGCGTTAGAAATCTTTAGATATGAAAACAATATGAGATAGTGTACAAAATGCACAAAAAATCCTGTCTGCTTTTGTAAGCTAACTTTATACTTTTTTATATGACAATAAGCTAAAATGGTATTGTGAGATGAGGGCGGAAGAGAGTGCAATGGGTTACTCAAGTTGCGACCAGTAACTCGGACGCAGGTGCTGCACTCCACCGCCAACAACTTGCGTACTTCTTTCTATATGTTGTTCATACAAATACACGCTCAGTAACAATGAGCCGCCCGTCAGAGCGTTATCTGACCCACATACGAGTTGCGTTTTTGTACCTCCTTAGTTATTTGCATTAGAGCCGTCCAATAGGGCGGCTTTTGTGTTGTTATTTTATTTTAAGAGTGGTGGTGACCATGAATGATGAAAATTTGATACCGGTAAGCAAACGAACCAAGAGCGAAGCAAGAGAAATCAGTTCAAAAGGCGGCAAAAAATCAGGCGAAAGCCGTCGTCGAAAAAAGACAATGAAGCAAGTTATGGATATGCTTTTAGAAATGCCTGCGAACACTCCGGACGATTGGGAGTTGCTTGTTAATTTAGGTCTTAATCTTGATGAGATTGACGAAGATACAGTAAATAACATACTTGTTGTAAACGCAGCTTTATTAAAAAACGCAAAGCAAGGCGATGTTGCAAGTATTAAAGAATTAAGAAGTATAATTCGTGATGATGATTTGCTGAAGCATAAGATTAAAACCGAAACAGCTCGCTTAGAGCTTGAGAGAAAGAAATCCGAACCAGAGATAGCACCCGAAAAAGAATATTCAGGCATTCCAGCAAGGTTGATTGCACCGACTTTTTCACCAGTGCTTTTTGACATAGAAGAGCATAAATATTCCGAATATGTCTTTCCTGGCGGTCGTGGCTCGACAAAATCTTCTTTCTGTGGTCTGAATGTTGTTGACCTCATTATGAAGAACGAGGATATGCACGCTTGCGTTTTAAGGCAGGTTGCAGATACACTCAGAAGTTCGGTATATCAGCAGATATTGTGGGCTATATCCGCTCTTGGAATTGATAGTGAATTTAATTGTACAGTGTCGCCACTTGAGATTACACGAATTAAAACAGGACAAAAGATATACTTCCGAGGTGCTGATGACCCTAATAAGATTAAGTCAATAAAAACCGCATTCGGCTATATCGGTGTAGTGTGGTTTGAGGAGCTTGACCAGTTTGCGGGTGAAGAAGCTGTTCGTAAGATTGAGCAATCGGTTATTCGAGGTGGTGATATTGCTTATAAATTCAAGTCTTTCAACCCTCCGAAATCGGCTCAGAATTGGGCGAATAAGTATATTAAGATTCCTCGTGAGGATAGGCTTGTTGTTGAAAGCACTTATCTTACAGTGCCTAAGAAATGGCTCGGAAAGCCGTTCTTAGATGATGCAGAGTTTCTAAAGGAAACTAACCCTATCGCTTACGAAAATGAGTATATGGGCGTTGCCAATGGCACTGGTGGCAATATTTTCGATAATGTAGAGATAAGAACTGTCACCGATGAAGAAATCGAACATTTCGACTATATTTTCAACGGCGTTGACTGGGGCTGGTACCCTGATTTATACGCTTTTGCGCGTGTGCAGTATGCTCCTGCACAGCATACGCTGTTTATATGGCAGGAATACACTTGCAATAAAACGAAGAATATTGATACAGCAAAGCAACTTATTGAGTTAGGTATAACCTCTAATGATTTGATTACTTGTGATAGCTCTGAAAATAAATCAGTAGAAGATTATAGAGCATATGGTTTACTTGCAAGGCCTGCTGAAAAAGGTCCTAATAGCCGAGAGTATTCTTACAAGTGGTTACAATCGTTGAATAAGATTGTTATTGACAATGAGAGATGTCCTGAGGCTGCAAAAGAGTTTCTTGACGCTGAATACGACAGGGATAAAGAAGGCAATGTTATAAGTGGTTATCCTGACGGCAACGACCATATGATTGATGCGGTAAGATATGCAACGGAGAGAATTTGGAGAAAGCGAGGTCAGTGAGCTATGAGCATTATTTCAAAAATAAAGGAGTGGATAAAGAAGATGTTATCAAAATCAGATGTAAGTAGTGTCTATGGCGTTGAGCTTGCAATAACAGACGATATGCTTAATGCAATCGAGGATTGGGAGAGAATGTATGCTGGCAAAGCGTTTTGGATAAATCACGAAAAAGGAATTTATTCATTGAGACTTGAACAAGCGATTGTAAGAGAGCTTTCAAACATTTCCACAAACGAAATGACCATTAAAATATCAAATAAAAAGCTTGATGATATTTTTAGAAGCTCTGTAAAAAATCTAAATCTTAATCTTCAAAGAGGGCTTGCGTCTGGTGCAATGATAATAAAACCGCTCGGCGAAGATAAAGTTCAGTTTGTTCCTCAATCGCAGTTTATTCCTGTTGAATACGATGTGAATGGTAGGCTAATCAAGGTTATTTTTCCGGAAGTTAAATATCTTGGAAATAACGATTATCGTATACGCTTAGAATATCACTCCTTAGATTATGAGAAAGGTTTGACAATTACAAACCGAGCGTTCCGTTCTTTTGACGGCGTATCGTTAGGCAGAGAAATCCTCTTGTCTGATGTAGCAGAATGGGCAAAGCTCTTGCCCTATGTAAGCTATCCTCTTATGCTTCGCCCAGCTTTTGGGTATTATGTCAATCCTATTGCAAATACTATTGATGGTTCGTACTCAGGTGTATCAATATTGGATAGTGTAAAAAATCTTATACGATTGACAGACACTCAATTCGGTAGACTTGACTGGGAATTTGAAAGCGGAGAAAGAGCTGTTGATGTTGATGAACAAGCTCTGAAACCGTCCGATAATCTTCTAACAGGTCAAAAAAGCTTAGAAATGCCTAAATTAAAAGAACGGCTTTATAGGGGCTTGAATATATCAGGCGGAAGTAAAGGCGATTTTTACCACGAGTTTTCCCCGCAACTTAGACAAGTTGATTTTATTGCAGGTCTCGAAGAATACAAGCGAGAAATCGAGTTTGCAGTTGGTTTGGCTTATGGTGATATATCAAACCCTCAGACGATAGATAAGACAGCTACCGAAATAAAGTCATCAAAGCAAAGAAAATTTGATACTGTCACAGCGATACAAAATAATCTTAAGTTATGCCTTGAGGATTTATGCTACGCTCTTGCATTTTATAACAAGCTTACACAAAGCGGATATGAAATTTCAATAAACTTTGAAGACAGCATACTTGCTGATGATGAGGTTAAGAGAGCAAGTGACAGACAAGACGTTGCTATGGGAGTAATGCCTTTGTGGGAATACCGTATGAAATGGTACGGAGAAGACGAAAAAACCGCTAAGGCTATGACTTCTAATAGTACAGCAGAGGTTATTGACTGATGTATACGCCGGAAGAAATAGAAGCCTTTTCAATGCTTTTTGATGATATGATGAGAAGTCTTGAGATTGAAGTAATGGAAGATGTGATTCGCCGTATAAGAATCAATGGTGAAATCGCCCGTTCTGCGGATTGGCAGTTATATAGGCTTTATGAACTCGGAGAAAGCAAGAGAGCATTAAAAAAAATCATAAAGGACGCTTTCGGTTTTGATAGCAAAGAAATAAATCATTTGTATAAGGATATTATCCGAAAAGGCTATGCGAGAGATGAAACACTTTACAAAACAAAGGGCAAGCCGTTTATTCCATTTGAAAAAAATGAAGCCTTACAGCAGTACATATTAGCTATTGCAGAGCAGACAGCCGAAACTATGAAGAATATATCTCAATCGCTCGGCTTTGCTGTAAAATCAGGCGATAAGAGGGTATTTAAACCTATTGCAAAATATTATCAAACTACGCTCGACAATGCAATTAACGGCATTGCTACGGGCGTTTTTGATTATAATACGGTTCTTAAACAGACAGTGTCAGAAATGACTAATAGCGGTCTAAGA
>ERZ772820.1201-NODE-1201-length-21142-cov-10.871485_pt1 | contig 21142 bp, 19 predicted proteins | sample MGYA00511377_ERZ772820 | MGnify/ENA primary metagenome ERZ772820 (study PRJEB29015, sample SAMEA2737684) | human gut metagenome | biome: human gut; feature: human-associated habitat; material: faeces | place: China | collected 2012 ... | reverse complement strand
GCAGGCCGCCGGAGACCTTATAGCCCCCGCCGCCGAACTTGCCGCCCGCGTGCAGGACGGTAAAGACGACCTCGAGCGCGGGACGTCCGGTCTGCGCCTGAAGGTCCACGGGGATGCCGCGGCCGTTATCGACGACGGTGATGGTGTTGTCGGGATTGATCTGCACGGTGATGTCCGTGCAGTAGCCTGCGAGGGCTTCGTCGATGGAGTTATCGACGATCTCATAGACGAGGTGGTGCAGACCGCTCGTGGAGGTCGAGCCGATGTACATGCCCGGGCGCTTGCGCACCGCTTCCAGTCCCTCAAGGACCTGAATTTCCGAGGCGTTGTAATCGTTGTTGGCGTCGACCGCCGTGGACTGCAGAAGTTCGTTGTCTGCCATGGGGTTCTCCTTTCGGTACAGGGTACGAAGAACCGGACCGGAACGGCTTCCGACACGTTTCTTCGCACCTTGTATAGTATTTTCGGATGGGAAGGCCGCTTACATCGCGGTCTGTCTTTTTTTCTTCGCAAGAAGGTACACGCCATACACGAGCGCTTCACTCAGCACGCACAGAAACACAATGCCTGTGAGCGGCGCAAAGTAGAGCGCCGAGCGCGAGGGGCAGCACCCACCGTTCGTCGTGAGGAAGGGAAAAGGGACTTAACAGCATAGACAGGGCGATTGGGGTCTTCATGTCGCTTCCTCCATTCTTTTTTGCAGTGTTTGGCTCGAAAGTTCGGAGAGATAGACGATCTGGGGGTGGTAGGGATGGTCGCAGACGAGGAAGGATTTGGGGAGGTCGTCGCAGACCTCGAGCACCGTGCCCTCCTGCTGCGCGCGGTCCAGAAAGGTGCGGGTCGTTTTGGACTGCGAGGTGATCTCAAGATCAAAGATGCCGATGATGCGCCGCTCGGCAAGCATCTGATTGCGGCCGATGTGCAGGTACATTTCATACCACCTTTCCGTTTTCAACGTGGAGGACCTTGCCGCCGAGCATGGATTCCAGCCGGTCCTCCTCGCAGCAGGTGATAAAGACCTGGCCGCCGGAGATGCGGTTGAGGACAAATTCCTGCCGGCGGGGGTCCAGCTCGGAGAGCACATCGTCGAGCAGGAGGACGGGCGAAAAGCCGGTCAGCTCGCGGAAAATGTCGCGCTCAGCGAGTTTGAGGGAGAGCGCCGCGGTGCGGGTCTGGCCCTGTGAGGAGAAAGCGCGGGCGGCGGCGCCGCCGATGGAGACCTCGATGTCGTCCTTATGCGGGCCGGAGAGGCAAAGACGCGAGGCAAGCTCGGCACGGTAATGGTCGCGCTGGTGCGCCATGAGCTGCTCAAAGACTGTCTCCTGCGGCGCCATCGGGTCGGTGACGGTGCCGACGGTCCTGTACGCGAGCGTCAGCTCCTCCCGCCCGCCGGAGCATTCGCGGTGGGCGCTCGCGGCATAGTCCGCGAGGAGCTTGCAGAAGCGGGCGCGGTAATAGATGAGCACCGCGCCGCACTGCGCCATGCGGAGGTTGAAATCGGGGAGCGCGTCGAGCAGCGAGGGGTGCTCCTCCGCGTCGCGCAGGATGCGCGTCTTATGGTCGTAGAGGCGGTTATACTCGCTCAGCGCCGCGTCGTAGCGCGGGCGGAGCTGGGAGAGCGAGAGATCCATGAAGCGCCGCCTTGCCGCGGCGCCGTCGCGGATGAGCAGGAGATCGTCGGGGCAGAAATAGACGGTATTCAGCACGCCCGAGAGGTCGCCCGCGCGCTTGCAGGGGACCTGATTGACGCTCATTTTCCGGCGCTTGCCGCGGGATAGCTCAATCTCCACGGTAAAGTCGCGGCCGCGGGAAAAGACGCTGCCGGTGAGCCTTGCCGCGTCGGCTTCAAAGGAGATCATCTCCTTCTCCGTGCGGGCACGGGGCGACTTGGCGCAGGAGAGGTAGACAGCGGCCTCGAGCAGATTCGTCTTGCCCTGCGCGTTCTCGCCGACGATGACGTTGACCGAGGGATCGAAGGTCACGCTCTGGTGCGCGTAGTTGCGGAAATGCTCCAGCGTGATGGCGTCAAGTCGCATGTTCGACGGTGAGCTCCCGGCCCGCGAAGGAAACCACGTCGCCCGGGCGGAGCTTTTTGCCGCGCATGGTGCAGACCTCGCCGTTGACGGTGACCTCTTCATTCAGAATGCGCAGCTTGGCCTCGCCGCCGGTGGAGACGAGATCGGCGAGCTTCATCAGGTCCTGCAGCTTGATATACTCGGTGGTGATGGGAAGAACGGTCATAAGGGGACCTCTTTTCTTTTATTGTGCCTTGAGACGAACGGGAAGGACCATATAAAGGAAGCTTTCTTCGCCGTCGGTCGGAACGAGGATGGCGGGAGAAATGCCGGTGTTCAGCTCGAGCTTGAGCTCATCGGCGGGCGCGAAGCGCAGCGCATCCATGAGGTAGCGGTTGTTGAAGCCGATCTCGAGGCCCTGCCCGTCGCCGTCGATGCGGCAGACGTCCTTGGCGTCGCCGTTGGCGGTCTTGGCGGAGAGGAGCACGCGGTCCTGCTCGAAGATGCAGCGCACGGGGCTCTTGAGCTTTTCGGAGATGACGACGCTCACGCGGTCAAGACTCTCGAGCATTGCCTTGGTATCCACGGTGACGGAGATGGGGTTGCGGCGCGGAATAGCATTTTTGTAGTCGAGAAATTCGCCCTCGAGGCGGCGGCAGATCAGCTCGGTCTCGCCCATTTCAAAGAGAATGTGGCGCTGGCCGAGGGTGATGGTCGCGAAAGCGTCGATGTCCTCGCAGATCTTCTCGACCTCGTTGAGCGCAGCGCCGGGCGCGACGAAGGAGAACGCGCCGCCCTCGATCCGCTCGAGCGGCTCACGGCGAAGCGCCAGACGGAAGCCGTCGACCGCGACGACGGTCAGACCGTTGTCGCCGATCTCGAAGAGCTCGCCCATGTGAACGGGACGGGCCTCGTTCGTGGAGACGGCGAAGGAGGTCTGCTGGATCATGGAGCGCAGCGTCTTTTCCGGCAGGGAGACGGAATACTTCTCCTCGACCTCCGGCAGCTCCGGAAAGTCGGCGGCGGAGAGGGCGAGAATGTCGAAGTCGGCATCGCCGCAGGAAAGATGAACCATGAGCTTTTCATCGGACGAGAAGGTGATCATATCGTCGGGCATACGGCGGATGATGTCGCCGAACAGGCGCGCGGAGAGAACCAGCTCACCGCCCTCCTGCTCCTCAACGTGAAAGCGGGTACGGATGCCGGTCTGCATATTGTAGCCGGAGACGGTCAGCACGCCGTCGCCGCACTGGAGCAGGAGACCCTCGAGCGCGGGAATGGAGCTTTTCGCGGCGACCGCGCGGGAGGTGGTGTTGACGGCGTTTTGAAGAAGGAGCTTTTCGCAGGAAAATTTCATATTGCGATCCCTTTCTTGAAAAAAGAATAGATTATTTCGTCGTTATCGTAGTAGGGGAGAAAAATTGTGGAAAAGGGGAGGGAGGCTTAGAAAAATAAGGGTTTTCGGCTGTGAAAAACGATGGGGAAAGAAAATGGAAAGAATCGGTCTTTGTGGAAAGATGAGGTTATCCACAAAAGGCGCAGACGGAAACGTGTTAATTCAGGGGAAAACGTCACTTCTTGGAGTTGATGTTGATGGTGATGTCCTTGATGGTCTGGGCGAAGCCCGGGTCGTTCTGGAGCTTCGTTTCGACCTGCTCGAGCGCGTGGAGAACGGTGGTGTGATCGCGTCCGCCGAACTCGCGGCCGATGTCGGGCGTGGAGAGATTCGTCATGCGGCGGACGAGGTACATGGCGGCCTGACGGGCGGTGACGGCCTCGCGGCTGCGGGAGGGTCCCTTGACCACCGCCTCGTCGATGCCGAAAAAGCGCGAGACCTCATCGATGATGGAGGCGGCGGTGGGAATGTACTCGTTGGATTTGCGAAGCATATCGCGCACGGCGCGGTTGGCGCTCTCCTCGTCCATCTCCTTGCCGATCAGGTCGCGGTAGGCGAGGATCTTATTCATTGCGCCCTCAAGCTGGCGGACGTTGCTGGAGACGTTCTCGGCAATGTACTTGGCAATGTCGTCGTCAATGACGCTGCCCCATTGGGCCGCCTTGTTTTTGACGATGGCAAGGCGCGTTTCAAAATCGGGTGGCTGGACGTCGACGAGCAGGCCCCACTCGAAGCGGGTCTGAAGACGGTCGTCGAGCAGCTGCATCTCCTTGGGCGAACGGTCGGAGGTGAGGACGATCTGGCGCTTGGACTCGTAGAGGGTGTTGAAGGTATGGAAGAACTCCTCCTGCGTCTGCTTGCGGCCGGCGATGAACTGCACGTCGTCCATCAGCAGGAGGTCCGCGTCGCGGTACTTGCTGCGGAACTCGACGTTCTTGCCAGTGCGAATGGCCTCAACCAGCTCGTTGGTGAAATCGTCGCCCTTGATGTAGACGATCTTGGCGTTTGGTGTTTTGGTGCGGATCTCGTGCGCGATGGCGTAGATCAGGTGCGTCTTGCCGAGGCCGGAGTCACCGTAGATGAAAAGCGGATTGTAGTGCTCTGCCGGCGCGTCCGCGACTGCGCGGGCCGCGGCGTAGGCGAGCTTGTTGCTGTCGCCCACAACGAAGGTATCGAAGGTAAATTCGCCGGACTCCAAAAGAGAGGTCGGTTTTTTTGGCTTTTCCTGCCCGAGAGCGTCGCGCTCGCCGGCGGAGAGGAGCTTCACATCGAAATCGGCGGAGAAGATCTCCTTCAATGCCGCCTTGAGGTTCGGCAGGAAGAGGGATTCGATCGTCCCGCGCTTGAAGTCATTGGGACAACAGAGGTAAAAGGTCATATCGCGGATGGCGACCGCCTCCACCTCGTCGAACCAGGTGGAGATGGCCGTTTCGGCCAAACCGCCGGCGCGCAGGCGTTCGAGCACGACCTGCCAGACGTCAGCTACAGAGTTCAAAGAAAACGCTCCTTTCGTGGGCGGAAATGAAGGCGCGGCCCGCTGTGGAGCAGCGCATAATATCACCTCTTTATTATACCAGAGACGGAGGAAAAAAGCAACCGTATTTTATATTTAGATAATGTAAGATGAGCCGTGGAACGAGCGATTTGCGGTCGGAAAAGCGGGAGACCACAAGATTTTGTGGCTTGACAGGGTGGGCCGCATCTTATATAATATCCTCTGCGTTGCGTTGAACGCGGCGCAGGAAAAAGGCTACTGCGGGGGCGGGAGACCGCCGCCGTCGAGTAAGAGCGGCCGATGGCCGCCGGCAAATTTTTTCAGGAGGTGTAACGCAATGGCTACTTCTCGTACCTATCAGCCCAAGAAGCTTCAGCGCTCCAAGGAACACGGCTTCCGCAAGAGAATGGCAACCGCCAACGGCCGCAAGGTCCTGGCCCGCCGCCGCGCAAGAGGCCGCGCCCGTCTGACCCATTGAGGGAGCCAAAGGCGCATCGCATATAGATAGACCGAGGGACGGACGATGGGAAAAATCGCCGTCCCTTAGAGGCTATCGTCCGAAAACGCCGGAATGGCGGAAAAGGACGGATGCAGGAGAGAAGCAATGAAGCGAACGATGACCGTCAAGGAGAATTATGAGTTCCGCCGGATCTACGCCAAGGGGCGGTCCGGCGTTTCGCCGTACCTTGTGGTCTACGTCCGCCCGAACCGGCGGGGGCGTAACCGCCTCGGCGTGACGGTGAGCACAAAGCTCGGACACGCCGTGGTGCGCAACCGCGTCCGCCGCCGTCTGCGGGAAATTTTCCGGCTGAACCAAAGCGGGCTTGCGCAGGGGTATGATATGATCCTCGTCGCGCGCACGCGCGCGGTGGGGGCGGAATACCGCGAGCTCGAGCGCGCGTTTCTCAGCGTGTGCGGAAAGCTCGGACTGCGGGAGAAGAAGCCGTGAAGCGATTTCTTCTCGCGCTCGTGCGCTTTTACCGGAAAAGCATCTCTCCCCTGCGTCCCCCCTGCTGCCGCTTCATTCCCACCTGCTCGCAGTACGCGCTCGAGGCCATCGAGAAGTACGGCGCGCTCAAGGGGGGCTGGCTGGCGTTCAAACGAATTATGCGGTGCCATCCGTTCTATCGGGGCGGAAAGATCTACGATCCCGTTCCCTGAGGGGGAACACCAAAAAACACGGAGGACACAAAAATGTTTGCAACGATCGGATACTATATCTGTATCCCCTTCGCATGGCTGCTCCGCGCGCTCTATGAGCTGACAAGCTCTTACGGCTGGGCGCTGGTGCTCTTTACCGTGGTCATCAAGCTGATCATGCTGCCCTTCCAGATGAAATCGAAGAAGAGCATGATGCGCATGAGCCGCTTCCAGCCCATGATCAAAGAGATCCAGACCCGCTATAAGAACAATCAGGTCAAGATGAACGAGGAGCTGCAGAGGCTCTACGCAGAGGAAGGCGTCAACCCCATGAGCGGCTGCCTGTGGAGCTTCCTGCCCTTCCCCATCCTCATTGCCCTGTATTCCATCATCCGTCAGCCCATCACGCGCTTCATGATGCTCACAACCACGGCCATGCAGGGTGTGATCGACGCGGTGAGCGCGGCGGGCTTTGACCTCGCCGCCATCGCCATGACGGCGAACGACGGCGCCGTGACCGTGAAGGACGGTCTGACGCAGCTGCAGCCCTACGGCCAGATCACGCTCGTGAAGGCCGCGCAGGAGTTGGGCGTCGCCCTGCCCGAGGGCTGGATCCACATGGACTTCAGCTTCCTCGGCATGGACCTTACCATGATCCCCAGTGACGTCATCGGTCAGATCGGGACCGGCGGCTGGGCTGTTATCGGCGTGCTGCTCATTCCCATCGTTTCCGGCGCGCTGAGCTTCTGGCAGTCCAAGGTCTCCATGGCCGGCAATCCCTCGGCCGCGGACCCCAACGACCCCACCGCGCGCTCGAGCCGCATGATGATGTGGATGATGCCCATCATGTCCCTCTGGATCGGCTTTACCCTGCCCGCCTCCCTCGGCGTGTACTGGATCGCGAACAGCGTTCTGATGCTCGTGCAGGAGAAGGTGCTCAACAAGTATTTCAAGAAGAGCATGGCTGCGGAGGACGAGGCGCGTGAGAAGGCCCGCATGGAGGACCGTCTCCGCCGCATGGAGGAGGCCCGCGTCGCCCAGCAGCAGCGCGAGGCCGAGAAGAAGAGCCTGAAGGAAAAGCAGAAGGCCGCGCAGGCCGCCAAGGCTGTCAAGGCCGAAAAGGCCAGGAAGGCCACCACCGAGAACGGCCGCATCGGAGACCGTCCGTACGCGAGAGGCCGTTCGTTCAACGCCGACCACTACGGCGAATAACGAAAAGGAGCTTGTCTTAGATGATCAAGTTTATTGATATGACGGGCAAGACCGAGGACGAGGCCATCCGCCGCGCATTGGAGCAGCTCGGTCTGGAGCGCGACGATGTGTCCGTCGAGATCCTCGAGCGCGCGAAGTCCGGCTTCCTCGGCATCGGCGGCTCGCCCGCAACGGTCCGCGTCAGCTATGACGACGGTCAGCCGGAGCCGAAGCCGGAGCCGGTCAAGCCCGAGCCCAAGAGCGCCGCGCCCAAGGCGGAGAAGAAGCCCGTTTACTGCGCCGAGGTGCTGCAGAAGGAAGTGCGCGCCAGGGAAAAGCAGGAGCGCGAGGCCAAGCGCGGCGAGCGCAGGGCCGAGCCGAAGGCCGAGAAGGCTCCGCGCGAGCCGGCCGTGCTCGGCGAGGAGGTCCGCGACGAGAAGAGCGAGCAGATCCGCACGTTCCTCTCCGGTCTGCTCGAGCACATGGACGCCAAGGCCGAGGTCAAGGTCTATGAGGTCGAGAAGAACCGCTACAAGGTCATTTTAGAGGGTGAAAAGCTCGGCGCGCTCATCGGCCGCCGCGGCGAAACGCTCGACGCCATTCAGCAGCTGACGAACTATTCCATCAACCGCGGCGGCGAGAGCAAGCGCGCCCGCGTGCAGATCGACGCCGAGAACTACCGCGAAAAGCGCGAGGAGAGTCTGGAGCGTCTGGCGCAGAAGGTCGCGGGCAAGGTGGTCAAGTACCGCCGCAACGTGACGCTCGAGCCGATGAACGCCTATGAGCGCCATGTGATCCATACGGCGCTGCAGGACACGCAGTACATCACGACCTTCTCCATCGGCACGGAGCCGAACCGCCGCGTGGTGGTCTCCTACGACCGCACAAAGCAGTAAAAAGCAGCGAAAAAGAAAGATGCCATACGGCATCTTTCTTTTTTTCAGGGGCGAAGCTCTGCTATGATGGAGCGGAGAAATGAAACGGGAGGATGATCCTCATGAAGCTGGTATCGTGGAATGTGAACGGCCTGCGGGCCTGCCTGAACAAAGGCTTTCTGGATTTTGTGGCGCTTGCGGACGCGGATGTGATCTGCTTGCAGGAGACGAAGCTGCAGCCGCATCAGGTGAGCTTCGAGCTGCCGGACTACCGGATGTATTTCAACAGCGCGGACAAGGCTGGCTACTCCGGCACGGCGGTGCTCACAAGAAAGGAGCCGCTGAACGTCACCTACGATTTCGGCGACGACGAGCACCGGCACGAGGGGCGCGTCATCACGGCGGAGTACGAGGACTTCTACCTTGTGTGCTGCTATACGCCGAACTCGCAGGACGAGCTGAGGCGTCTCCCCTATCGGATGCGGTGGGAGGACGACCTGCGGGAATACCTCTGCGGGCTGGATCAGACGAAGCCCGTGGTGTACTGCGGCGATCTGAATGTGGCGCACGAGGAGATCGACCTGAAGAATCCCAAGACGAACCACTTCAACCCCGGCTTTTCCGACGAGGAGCGCGGGAAGATGACTGAGCTGCTCGCGGCGGGCTTTGTGGATTCGTTCCGCGCGCTCTGGCCAGACCGCGCCGACGCCTATTCGTGGTGGAGCTACCGCGCGGCGTCGCGGGCGCGGAACGTGGGGTGGAGGATCGACTATTTCATTGTATCCGAGCGGCTGCGCGGGCACATCAAAAAGGCGGAGATCTGGAGCGAGATCATGGGCAGCGACCACTGCCCCGTGATGCTGGAGCTGGAATGAACGGAAAAGGCGGACGCCTGTGGGCGTTCGCCTTTTGTGCCGCCGAATTTCGGAGCAGAGCGAACATCTGTTTGAAAAAGTGCTTGTACTATGCGGCGGAATGTGGTACAATAATATACTTCAAAAAACGACGCGGAGAGGGTGAGCGCATGAGCGTACACGAGGGGCACCGACAGAGAAAAAAGGAGCAGTTCCGCGAGCATGGGCTGGACGCCTTTGCCGACCATGAGGCGTTGGAGCTGCTGCTCTATTACGCCATTCCGCGGCAGGACACGAACCCCATCGCGCACCGTCTGATCGAGCGCTTCGGCTCGCTCGAGGGCGTGTTTTCCGCGCCGGCCTACGAGCTGCAGAAGGTCGAGGGCGTGGGCGAGAACGCCGCGACGCTCATCCGGCTGCTCTTCCCGCTCTGCCGCCGTGTGCGCACGAGCGGCGGAAGGCATGAGGTCATTTTCAACACGCGCGAGAACATCGGCGCGTATTTCATCGAGCTGTTCCTCGGCGAGCGGCGGGAGGTCTTTTACGAGGCATGTCTGGATGCGAAGGGCAAGCTGCTCGCCTGCTACCGATTGGCGGAGGGCAGCCCGGATCAGGTGACGATCAATATGCGCCGGGTGGTGGAAAACGCGCTCAACGCCAACGCGAGCCTGGTGGTGCTGTCGCACAACCATCCGAGCGGCGTGGCGCTGCCGAGCAAGGAGGACAACCAGACGACCTTACAGATCAAGCGGGCGCTTGCGGATATCGGCGTGCAGCTGGTGGACCATGTGATCGTCGCGGACGGGGACTTTGTGTGCCTGCGCGACAACGGACTTTTGGATTGAGGAGGCAGACCGTGGAATTCAAGCTCCATGCGCCGTTTCAGGCGACCGGCGACCAGCCGGAGGCCATTGCCGCGCTTGCGCGCGGCGTCGAATTGGGACTGGACGAGCAGGTGCTGCTCGGTGTGACCGGCTCGGGCAAGACGTTCACGATGGCGAGCGTGATCGAAAAGGTCCAGCGTCCCACGCTGGTGCTGGCGCACAACAAGACGCTCGCCGCGCAGCTGTGCGCGGAGTTCAAGGAGTTTTTCCCTGAGAACGCGGTGGAATACTTCGTCAGCTACTACGACTACTACCAGCCCGAGGCGTATATCCCGCATACGGACACCTACATCGCCAAGGACGCCTCGACGAACGAGGAGATCGACCGCCTGCGGCTGAGCGCGACCTGCGCGCTGCTCGAACGGCGGGACGTGATCGTGGTCTCGTCCGTGAGCTGCATCTACGGCCTCGGCGAGCCGGACGACTTCGCCAAGCTGATGATCTCGCTGCGCCCGGGACAGACGATGGAGCGTGACGAGCTGCTGCGCCGTCTGGTGGAGGATCGCTACGAGCGCAACGACGTCGCCTTTGAGCGCAACCGTTTCCGCGTGCGCGGCGACGCGGTGGACATTTACCCTGCCTACTGGCGCGACCGCGCGGTGCGCGTGGAGTTCTTCGGCGACGAGATCGACGCCATCCGCGAGTTCCAGCCCGTGACCGGCGTGGTGACGAAGACCTTGCAGCACACGGTGATCTATCCCGCGTCGCACTATGTGACGACGAAGGACAAGATGGAGCGCGCCATCGAGGAGATCGAGCGCGAGCTGGAGGTGCGGGAGAAATTCTTCACCGACAACGGACAGGCGGTGGAGGCGCAGCGCATCCACCAGCGGACGAGGTACGACATCGAGATGATGCGCGAGCTGGGCTACTGCACGGGCATCGAGAACTATTCGCGCGTCATTTCCGCGCGGCCCGAGGGGTCTGCGCCCATGACGCTGCTCGACTACTTCCCCAAGGACTTTCTGCTCTTTGTGGACGAGAGCCATGTCACGCTGCCGCAGGTGCGGGCGATGTACAACGGCGACCGCGCGCGCAAGGACGCGCTGGTGCAGTACGGCTTCCGCCTGCCCTGCGCTTACGATAACCGCCCGCTCAGGTTTGAGGAATTTGAACAGCGTGTGCATCAGCGCATCTATGTCTCCGCGACGCCGGGCGACTATGAGCGCGAGCGCGCGGGGCAGATCGTGGAGCAGGTCATCCGCCCGACGGGTCTGCTCGATCCGCGCGTGGAGGTGCGGCCCGTCACGGGGCAGATCGACGACCTTGTGGGCGAGATCAACGCCCGCGCCGCGCGCAATGAGCGCGTGCTGGTGACGACGCTGACGAAGAAGATGGCGGAGGATCTGACGGAATATCTGCGCACGGTGGGCGTGCGCGTGCGCTATATGCACGCAGACGTGGAGACCATCGAGCGCATGGAGCTCATCCGCGACCTGCGGCTGGGCGAGTTCGACGTGCTCGTGGGCATCAACCTGCTGCGCGAGGGCCTCGACCTGCCGGAGGTGTCGCTCGTCGCCATCCTCGACGCGGACAAGGAGGGCTTCCTGCGCAGCGAGACGAGCCTTGTGCAGACCATCGGCCGCGCCGCGCGAAACGCGGACGGTCTGGTCATTCTCTACGCCGATACGGTCACGCCGTCGATGAAGCGCGCCATGGACGAGACGGAGCGCCGCCGCGCCATTCAGGACAAATACAACAAGGAGCACGGCATCGTACCGCAGACCATCCGCAAGGACGTGCGCGAGATCCTGGAGATCTCCAAGAAGGACGAGGACGGCGCGCGCCGGCGCGGCAAGCGCAAGCTCTCGGAGCGCGAGCGGGACGAGGAGATCCGCAAGCTCGAAAAGCAGATGCAGGAGGCGAGCCGGATGCTCGAGTTCGAGTATGCCGCCGTGCTGCGTGACCGCATCATCGAGCTGCGCAAGGAACAAAAATAAAGAGAGAAAAAGCCATGAAAAAATACCTTCCCTATCTGAATATCCTCGGTGCGGCGGCCTGTTGGGGCTGCATCGGGCTGTTTAACCGCTTTCTGATGCGCGCGGGCATGGGCGCGGCGAACATCGTCGTCATCCGCAATTTCGGCGGACTTGTGCTGCTGACGCTCATTTTCGCGCTGCGCGAGCGGAGCGTATTCCATGTGAAAGCGAAGCATCTGCCCATCTTTTTCGGCACGGGTGTGGTGAGCATGGTCTTTTTTACGCTGTGCTACTTCAAGTGTCAGGAGCTGTGCTCGCTGGCGGTGAGCGCCATTCTGCTCTACACCGCGCCGGCGATGGTCGTGCTGATGAGCGCGGCGGTGTTCCGCGAAAGGATCACCAGGAAGAAGCTCCTGGCGCTCGCGCTGGCGCTGCTCGGCTGCTCGTTTGTGACGGGCGTATGGAGCGGGGACGCGAGCGTGACGGCGGTGGGCGTGCTGTTCGGACTGGGCGCGGGCTTCCTTTACGCGCTCTACTCCATCTTCGCGCCGTTCGGCCTGCGGCACTATACGCCGTTCACCGTGGTGTACTGGACGTTCGTGTTCGGCGGGCTCGGCTCACTCTTCCTGCTGGACGCGGGCGAGATGTGCGCGGTGTTCGCGGACGGGAGAATGGTCCTCGTCGCGCTGGGGCTGATCGTCATTTCGACGGTGCTGCCGTATCTGCTGTATACGAACGGCCTTGCCAGGGTCGAGAGCGGCAAGGCGAGCATTCTGGCGAGTCTGGAGCCGGTGGTCGCGTCGTTCGTGGGCATCCTCGCCTTCGGCGAGCCGGTGAGCTTGATGGTATTTTTAGGGCTGGGGTGCATCCTCGCCTGCGTGTATGTATTGAGGTGAACGAAGATGGCAAAGAATAAGGAAGAAAAGACGAATGTGATGCGCGTGCTGGAGCAGAAGAAGCTCGCCTACACGCCGCACAGCTATCCGCACGAGGAGGGCGTGGCGGTGGACGGCGTGACCGTCGCGAAAAGCATGGGCTTTGATCCCGCGCAGGTCTTTAAGACGCTGGTGGCGCGGGGCGCGAGCGGGCAGTATTATGTGTTCGACGTGCCCGTGGCGGAGAGCCTTGATCTCAAAAAGGCGGCGCGCGCCGTGGGCGAAAAGAGCATCGAGATGCTGCATCAAAAAGAGCTGCTGCCGCTCACGGGCTACGTTCACGGCGGCTGCTCGCCGGTGGGCATGAAGAAGCTGTTCCCAACGGTTTTCCACAGCTCGGTGGAAAACCTGCCGACGGTCATCGTGTCCGCGGGGAAGATCGGTTATCAGGTGGAGGTCAAGCCCGCCGACCTGATGGGACTGGTGCGCGCGGAGACGGCGGACATCATCGTGGAAAACTGACTACAAATCGTATTATTTTGGAGCAATATTACATGTTGGATCAAATTTTTGTCAAGGGCGCGCGAGAGAACAACCTCAAGAACATTGATGTGAGCATCCCGCGCGACAAGCTGACCGTCATCACGGGACTGTCCGGCAGCGGAAAAAGCTCGCTGGCGTTTGACACCATCTATGCCGAGGGACAGCGGCGGTATGTGGAAAGCCTGTCGTCCTACGCACGGATGTTTCTCGGGCAGAAGGAAAAGCCCGACGTGGACTACATCGACGGCCTCTCCCCCGCTATCTCCATCGATCAGAAAACGACCTCGCAGAATCCGCGCTCGACGGTGGGCACGGTGACGGAGATCTACGACTATCTGCGCCTTCTCTGGGCGCGGGTCGGCACGCCGCACTGCCCGAACTGCGGAAAAGAGATCAAGCAGCAGACCATCGACCAGATCGTGGATCAGGTGATGGCGTTGGGCGAGGGCACGCGCATTCAGGTGATGGCGCCGGTCATCCGCGGAAAGAAGGGCGAGTACGCCAAAATTTTCGAGGACGCAAGGAAGTCCGGCTATGTCCGCGTGCGTGTGGACGGGAGTATGTACGATCTGAGCGAGGAGATCAAGCTCGAAAAGAACATCAAGCACAGCATCGAGGTCGTGGTGGATCGCCTCATTCTAAAGCCCGATGTGGTGCATCGCCTGAGCGACTCGGCGGAGACCGCCGCGGCGCTCTCGGGCGGACTGGTGCTCATCAACGTGCTCAATCCCGAGCAGGATATTCTGTTCTCGCAGAACTACGCCTGCGAGGACTGCGGCGTGTCCATCGAGGAGCTGACGCCGCGGATGTTCTCGTTCAACAATCCCTTCGGCGCGTGCCCGGCCTGTACGGGCCTCGGCAGCCAGCTCAAGGTCGATCCGGAGCTGGTCATTCCGAATAAGACGCTCTCCATCCTCGATGGGGCTATCTGCGCGTCGGGGTGGAACAACGTGCGCGGCGACGGCATCTCGAGGATGTACTTCGACGCGCTGTCGAAGAAATATCATTTCTCGCTGCGCGAGCCGGTGGAAAAACTCTCGCCGGAGGTCATGGACGTGATCCTCTACGGCACGAAGGGCGAAAAGCTGGAGCTGCACTACGACCAGCCGCGCGGCAAGGGCGTGCTCTACCAGCCGTTTGAGGGCATCGTCAATAACCTCGAACGCCGCTATCAGGAGACGCAGAGCGAGAGCGTGCGCGCGGAGCTGGAGGAGTGCATGAGCGAGTGCCCCTGCCCCGCGTGTCAGGGCCGCAGGCTGCGGCGCGAGTCGCTGGCGGTGACGGTCGGCGGCATGGACATTGACACGTTCACGCGCATGAGCGTGATGGAGGAGATCGCGTTTGTCGATTCCCTCACACTCACCGAGCAGCAGCTGCGTATCGGCGAGCGCATTTTGAAGGAGATCAAAAACCGCCTCGGCTTTTTGCAGTCGGTCGGTCTGGACTACCTGACGCTTTCGCGCGCGAGCGCAACGCTCTCCGGCGGCGAGAGCCAGCGCATCCGGCTTGCCACGCAGATCGGCAGCAGCCTGATGGGTGTGCTGTATATCCTCGACGAGCCGTCCATCGGACTGCACCAGCGCGACAACGACAAGCTGCTCGCGACGCTCAAGCGTCTGCGCGACCTCGGCAATACGCTGATCGTGGTCGAGCACGACGAGGATACGATGCGCGCGGCAGACTATATCGTGGACATCGGCCCGGGGGCGGGCGTCCATGGCGGACGCGTCGTCGCGGCGGGCACGCCGGCGGAGGTCATGGCGAACGAAGCGAGCCTGACCGGTCAGTATCTGAGCGGGAAAAAGAAGATCGAAACGCCGAAAACGCGGCGCGCGGGGAACGGTAAGCTCCTCACCGTGCGCGGGGCGCAGGAAAATAACCTCAAGAACATCGACGTGAGCGTTCCGCTCGGGACGTTTACCTGCGTGACAGGCGTCTCCGGCAGCGGCAAAAGCTCGCTCGTCAACGAGATCATCTACAAAAAGCTGGGCGCGGACCTCAACCGCATGAAGGCGCACGCGGGAAAGCACCGCGCCATCGAGGGCGAGGAGAATCTGGACAAGGTCATCTGCATCGACCAGAGCCCCATCGGGCGCACGCCGCGCTCGAACCCAGCGACATATACCAATCTCTTTAATGACATCCGCGACCTGTTCGCCTCCACGCCGGACGCGAAGGCGCGGGGCTACAACGCGGGGCGCTTCAGCTTCAACGTGCGCGGCGGACGCTGCGAGGCCTGCGGCGGCGACGGTCAGCTCAAGATCGAGATGCACTTCCTGCCGGATATTTACGTTCCCTGCGAGGTGTGCAAGGGCAAACGCTACAACCGCGAGACGCTGGAGGTCCACTATAAGGGCAGGAGCATCGCGGATGTGCTGGAGATGACGGTGGAGGAGGCGCTGGAGTTCTTCCGCGACCTGCCGAAGCTGGCGAACAAGCTCGAGACGCTGCGCGACGTGGGACTGGGGTATATCAAGCTCGGACAGTCCTCCACCACGCTCTCGGGCGGCGAGGCGCAGCGCGTGAAGCTCGCGACCGAGCTATCGAAGCGCGCGACGGGACGCACCATCTATATCCTCGACGAGCCGACCACCGGCCTGCACACGGACGATGTGCGAAAGCTCTTAGAGGTCTTGCAGAAGCTGACCGACGCGGGCAACACGGTGCTCGTCATCGAGCACAATCTGGACGTCATCAAATCGGCGGACTATCTCATCGACCTCGGCCCCGAGGGCGGCAGCGGCGGCGGTACGCTCGTTGCCTGCGGCACGCCGGAGGAGGTCGCAGCGTGTGAGGCGTCCTACACGGGACAGTATTTGAAGAAGGTTTTATAAGCGGCTTCGCACCCTTTTCGGCGGTTTTTCATAAGCTGGCGCGAGAGGGGTGGAGAAATGCAGCTTTTGCAGGACGGCGTGATCGCGGCGCTTGCCGCGGTGGGGCTGGCGACGATCGTATGGTTCACCGTTACGGCGCTGACGCATCCGCGCGAGCGGGTGCGCAGCGAGACGGCGGTGATCGTGCCCGCGCGGGGCGCGGCGGAGACGCTGGAGCACACGGTGCGGACGCTCGAGAGCGAGCGCTACGCCTCGGGCGGCTTTTCACGCATCATCATCGCGGACTGCGGCATGGACGAGGACGCGCAGCGCGTGGCGCAGCTGTTGTGCCGCGAGAGCTTCGATGTGACGGTCTGCCCGCAGGGCGATCTCGCGCGGCAATTCGACTGAACGAAAGAGAATGGAGAGAGGGACATGGGAGAGCGCACGACGGTCATCGGTACGATCCTGGCGGTCGTTTTCCAGAATGAGGAGAACGGCTATACGGTCGCGCGCATCGTCACGGACGACGGCGAGCCGGTGACGGTGGTGGGCTGCATCCCCTGCGCCGCGCCCGGCGAGGAGCTGATCCTGACCGGACGCTACACGACGCATCCACAGCACGGCGAGCAGTTTGCCGCCGACGAGGTGGAGCGGCATATGCCGACGGGCGAGACGGAGATCCTGAACTATCTCGCCTCCGGCGTGGTGCGCGGCATCGGACCGGCGACGGCGCAGAAGCTGGTGGATCGCTTCGGCGCGGACACGCTCGACGTGCTCGACGGCGAGCCGGAGAAGCTCAAGACCATCAAGGGCATCACCGACAAGCGCGCGCGGGAGATCGCGGAGAGCTGGCGCGAGCTGGCGGGTCTGCGTCGCGTGCTGGACTTCCTGACGAAGTACGACCTGCCGGTGGGGCTTGCGATGCAGCTTTTCCGGCGCTACGGCGCGGACGCGATGGACGCGCTGCGGCGCAATCCGTATCTCCTCAGCGGCGAGGCGTTCGGCGTGGATTTTTCCGTGTCGGACGAGATCGCGCTGTCGATGGGCTTTTCGGGCGATTCCTCCTGCCGCACGGAGGCGGGGGTGCTCTTTGAGCTGAGCCACAACGAGCAGAGCGGCGGACACGTGTTTCTGCCGCGGGAAAAGCTCGTGGCGGCGACGGCGCAGCTGCTCGACGGGGATACGGATACGGTGGAAAAGGCGCTCGACGATCTGCTCGAGCGCGGAAGCGTCGTGCAGGAGCAGGTGGCGAACGTAGAGGGCTGCTATCTGCGGCGCTGCCACGAGGCGGAGACCTATGTGTGTACGCGCGTGCGCGCCATGCTCGCGGACAAGCCGGACAAGCTGCGCGGCGCGAAGAAGATTATCGACGAGATCGAGCGCGGGCAGGGCATCGAGTATGCGCCATTGCAGCGGCAGGCCGTGGAGCTGGCCGCGCAGGAGGAACTTTTGATCCTGACCGGCGGGCCGGGCACGGGCAAGACGACGAGCGTGCGCGGCATCGTGGCGCTCTTTGAGCGCATGGGGCTGGACGTGCTGCTCTGCGCGCCGACGGGGCGCGCCGCCAAGCGCATGGGCGAGCTGTGCGGCAAGGAGGCGCAGACCATCCACCGCCTGCTTGGCATGAGCTGGAACGAGCAGACGGGCGATGTGACCTTTACAAAAAACGAAAAGGAGCCTTTGGAGGCGGACGCGGTGATCGTGGACGAGACCTCGATGGTCGATCTGGCGCTGATGCGCGCGCTGCTTGCGGCGCTGCGGCCCGACTGCCGGCTGGTGCTGGTGGGCGACCCCGACCAGCTGCCGAGCGTCGGCGCGGGGAACGTATTTTCCGACCTCATTCGCAGCGGGCGCATCGCGACCGTCGCCCTGCGCGACATTTTCCGTCAGGCCGAGCAGTCGATGATCGTGCGCAACGCGCACCTCGTCAACACCGGCATGCCGCCCAAGCTCAAAAACGCGGCGGCGAACGACTTTTTCTTCCTTCCCCGCCGCGACAGCGTGCGATTGGTCGAAACCGTGGTCGAGCTGTGCAAAACAAGGCTGCCCGACAAAATGGGCATCCCCGCGGACGAATTGCAGGTGCTCACCCCAACCCGCCGCGGCGACGCGGGGACGCGGTCGCTGAACTTTGCCCTGCAAGCCGCGCTGAACCCGCCGAAACCCGGCAAACAGGAGCGCCGCTTCGGCGAGCTCATCTTCCGCGAGGGTGACCGCGTCATGCAGACGCGCAACGACTACGACGTCGTCTGGCAGAAGGAGGACGGCACCGCCGGCACGGGCATCTTCAACGGCGATGTCGGCAAGATCGCAAAGATCGACCCGAGCGGCGAGCTGATCTCCATCGCCTTTGACGACCGCGTGGCGACCTACACGGCGGATATGCTCGCGGAGCTGGACATGGCCTACGCTATGACCGTACATAAGGCGCAGGGCAGCGAGTACCGCGCGGTGATCTTCGTCAGCGCGCCGGCGGCGCCGGGGCTGATGGTGCGCGGGGTGCTCTACACCGCCATCACGCGAGCGCGGGAGCTGCTGATCCTCGTCGGGGACGACGTGAGCCTTGGGAAAATGGTGGCGAACGACCGCCGCACGCGCCGCTACAGCGGTCTGCGCTGGCGGCTCGGGAACGGAGGGACGGCATGAGTCTGAAGGAAAAGCTGCTCGACCTGTTTTTCCCGCCGCGGTGCGCGTTCTGCCGCCGGACGGGTGTGCATGGCGTGTGCGCGGACTGCGAGAGGATGCTCCCCTACGCGAAGGTGCAGCTGTGCGAAGGCGCGGGCTTCGGGAGGTGCGCCTCTCCCCTGCTCTATGAGGATGCGGTGCGCGAGAGCCTGCTACGCTTCAAGTTCCACGGCGCGCAGAGCGCCGCCGAGGGCTACGGCGAGCTGCTCGCCCGCTGCGCGGCAGAGGAGCTGGGCGGCCAGTTCGACACGGTGACGTGGGTGCCGGTGAGTAAAAAGCGCGAACACGAGCGCGGCTACGATCAGGCGTACCTGCTGGCGAAGGAAACGGCAAGGCATTGGGGTATCGAGCCGGTGCGGCTGCTGCGGAAAACGAGAAACAACGCCGCGCAGTCCGGGCTGTCCTCCGCCGCCGAGCGGCGGGGCAATGTGCTGGGCGTGTACGAGGCGGAAAACACGGACAGGATCCGCGGCGCGAAAATTCTGCTCATCGACGATATTCTGACCACCGGAGCGACGCTGGGCGAATGTGTGCGCGTGCTCAGGGAGGCCGGCGCGGCGGATGTGGTGTGCGCGACGCTCGCCCGCGCCGTGACGGAAAAGGAAAAGGACGGCGCAAGGCGCGGGACACCGGTGTGATTTGGCACACGCCCCACGGCACATAGATGCGGCAAAATCACACACAATGCTATTGCAAAACCGTTTTTCAGCCGCTATAATAGAAAAGCAAGCGAGATAAAATGCGGATATTTCCGCCGGAATACAAAGGAAAATGAGAGAGGTAGCATTATGTGTTCACTGGCAAAGGACATCGGTATCGACCTCGGTACCGCGTCGGTTCTGATCTATGTAAAGGACAAGGGCATCGTGCTCAACGAGCCGAGCGTGGTGGCCATTGATAAGGATACGGGCAAGCTGCTGAAGGTCGGCGCGGACGCGCAGGCCATGCTGGGCCGCACGCCCGGCAACATCGTTGCGATCCGCCCCCTGCGCGAGGGCGTTATCTCCGACTACGAGGTGACCGAGCGGATGCTCAAGGAGTTCATCCACAAGGTCATGGGCTTCCAGTTCTTCAAGCCGCGCATCATCATCTGCGTGCCATCCGGCATCACCGAGGTCGAGGAGCGCGCGGTCATCGACGCGGGCATTCAGGCGGGCGCGCGCCGCGTGTACCTCATTGAGGAGCCGGTCGCGGCGGCCATCGGCGCGGGCATCGACATCACCCAGCCCGACGGTCACTTCATCATCGACATCGGCGGCGGCACGAGCGATATTGCGGTCATCTCCCTCTCCGGCGTGGTCGAAAGCGCGTCCATCAAGGTCGCGGGCGACCAGTTCAACGAGGCGGTCGTGAAGTATATGCGCCGCAAGCACAACCTGCTCATCGGCGAGCGCACGGCGGAGGAAATGAAAATGAGCATCGGCTGCGTCTTCCCGCCCGAGGAGGAAATGACGATGGAGATCAAGGGCCGCTGCCTGCTCACGGGTCTGCCCAAGCTCATCACCGTGACCTCCACCGAGATGATGGACGCCTTTGAGGAGCCGGTCGAGCGCATCATGGAGGCGGTGCATCAGGTCCTCGAACGCACGCCGCCCGAGCTGGTGGCTGACATTTCCAGCAACGGTATCGTGATGACCGGCGGCGGCAGCCTGATCCGCGGCTTTGATAAGCTGGTCACGGCGCGCACGGGCATCCACACGGTCGTGGCGGAGAATGCCATCCAGTGCGTCGCCGAGGGCACGGGCAAGAGCCTTGAGAGCGTCGGCGAGATGAAGGACGGCACGATGAACCTGAGCCGCCGCAAGCAGATCAACTGAACAGAGGGCAAAAGGGGCTTCGACCAACCGGTCGAAGCCCCCTTCTGCCTTATTTCTTTTCGATGACCTTGAGGACCTTTTCGTAGCACTCCTCGGCGAGCGGAATGGCGTGGGCCAGCATGGCCTCGCCCTTGTGGCAGCACTCGTCCGCGTACTCCTTGTCCTTGAGGGACGAGAGGTTGATGAGGACGTTGAGCCACGCGCTCTGCATGGCAGTCTTGAGCGTCAGCGCCGCAATGCCGAGGTCGCTCACGACATTCGGATTGGTCGTGCCGACGAGCGTTGCGAGCAGGTCGATGGATTCCAGACAGACCTCCATCATCGTCAGGGGGACCTCCGTGCAGTTGCGGAAGCTCGCCTGCACTGCGCCGCGGCGAATGGCCTTCTGGGCGTCATTCTCCTTGGGCAGGGCGAGGGATTCGATGAGCACGTCGAACACCTCGCTGTCGCGGTTCATCACGTCCACGAAGCGCTCCTTGAGCTCGTTGCCCTTGGCGATGGCGTCGAGAATGCGCTCGCGGTCGTCCTCAAAGCCCTTTTTGGAGAGCGTGAGGCCGTTGACCATCATGGTCAGCGCGACACCGATGCCGCCCGCCAGACCCGCGACCGCGCCGCCGCCGGGGGCGGGCGCGTCGGA
>ERZ772820.1184-NODE-1184-length-21363-cov-7.923503_pt1 | contig 21363 bp, 20 predicted proteins | sample MGYA00511377_ERZ772820 | MGnify/ENA primary metagenome ERZ772820 (study PRJEB29015, sample SAMEA2737684) | human gut metagenome | biome: human gut; feature: human-associated habitat; material: faeces | place: China | collected 2012 ... | reverse complement strand
CTTGTTTGCTGTGCCATTCGGACTGCCTCTGCTCGTGGTAGATATTTTCACACTACTCCCTCTCCTTCCCTCGCGATTGGCCTTGTCAACCATATAAACGAAACGGACGGCCGTTTTCTTGCGGCGGGCCTGCTTTTTTGGCATTTTTTGTCGCAGGATTCCACGCAGATTTTGGGATTTGATGATTTTAGGCAAATAAAACTGGAAGTGATATACTGAATACTACCGCCTAAAGACTGCACTCTAATTGACAATCATACGGTTCATCTTCAACATGTTTTTGATTATAAACTTCTGCCTCAACGCACCCCATTGATTTATAAAAGTCTTGACTTTCAACGGCTGAGTGTGCAGATATGTAGAGCTTTTTAGCGCCTTTTTGTTTCGCCCATTCTTTTGCCGCAAGAAAAAGTGTTCTGCCGATTCCCTTTCTTCTCATGTCCTCCGATATATGGATACTGGACAAATCGCAATATTCTTGCTTACCACCAAATATTTCTGATTCTACTGAAACAAAGCCTTTCAATTTTCCGTCATAAAAAGCGGCATAAACAAATCCGTTCGAAGCAATTGTATTTTTTAGGCAGAAAATTAATTTTTGATAATCCTCTTCTGTCCAATCATCGATAAAGGGAGCGTCTTTGATTATCCACTTGCCATTTTCTTTACGCCAACATTTTGTGACATTTTGATGTCGAATAAAATCCTTAAATATCTCTTGATTAACTTCTTCTGCATTTAACATTCTATATTTCAATAAAATATCATTTTTCATTCTAAAAGCTCCTATCTAAGTTCCGATTGGTTGAGCTCAGTATACCATATCCCTCAATAAAAGAATATCCCTATATGAAGAAAGTAACGGTTTTGCTGTATCATTATTTCGCAGGGATTTCAAGGAACCTCAGCCCCTTACACACTGACCACGCTTGCAAGGTCTAGTGGGTTATACCTTTGTGATTGGAAGATAAGAAAAAAACCGAACCCATTTCCAATTTGGAAAATCTGGTTCGGATTATACTGGTTTGGTGCGGGAAACAGGACTTGAACCTGCATGAAATTGCTTTCACTAGAACCTGAATCTAGCGCGTCTGCCAATTCCGCCATTCCCGCAAGCCGTTTTGTCTTGCGACGAGGGATATTATACGATACGGCTTGTGAAAAGTCAACCCTTTTTTACAGAAAAATGGGAGGAATGGCCGAAAACGACAATTTGCGCGTAAAAACTTGCAAAATCAGCGCCTGTTTGGTACAATATACGCGATTCTGGCTGCCGCTGCATGCAGGGCAGACCGAGAAGGTTGTTTCCTTTTATGACGCCGCTTTTGCGGCAAAGACTTGTCGGGTATCCTGTGCGAACCCGAACGGAGGATCAAAAATGAATACTCAGCCTCAACAGAAGATCAGCGTGCAGACGCTGACGCAGCTTGCCATCCTCGTGGCGATTGAAGTGGTGATGAAGCTCATCGGCTTGGGCAGCGTGCCGGTCGGGCCGCTGTACATGTCGTTCCTGACCGTGCCGATTGCCATTGGCGCGATTGTCATCGGGCCGCTGGCGAGCATGCTGCTTGGCGGCGTTTTCGGCTTTGTGAGCTTCATGGACGCGATCAAGGGCGCGTCGATTATGACCTCGACGCTGCTGGGCGTGTCGGCCATCCACACGTTTATCCTGTGCTTTGTCACGCGCCTGCTGATGGGTCTGTGCGTCGGGCTGGTCTACGGCGCGATGGCCAAGGCGTGCAAAAACGCCACGGCCAACTGCTTTGTGGCCTCGCTGTCCGCGCCGCTGCTCAACACGCTGTTCTTCATGGGCTATATCGTGCTTGCGTTTTATCATACGGATTACGTCCAGAGCCTTGTGCTGGCCAAGGGCGCGAGCAACCCGCTGATGTTTGTCATTCTGCTGACGGGCATGCAGGGGCTTGTGGAAGCGATTGTCTGCTCGGTTGCGGGCACGGCCATCGGCAGCGCGCTGCTCAAGGTGACGGGCAGGATGAACGGGCATCGCTAAATCTTACGCCGGTTAGGGGATAGAATTATGATCGTTGCAATGGATATTGGAAACACCAATATCAAAGCCGCTGTGTTTGAAGGGAGCCGGCTGGTCAAGCGCTGGCGCTGCGCGACCGACCCGGTGATGACATCGGATCAATATGGCATCATCATGGCGGATCTGTTTCGTTATCACAACCTGAATATGCAGGCGGTGGAGGGGATTATGATTTCCTCCGTTGTGCCGACCATCAACTACACCATCGAGCATATGTGCCGGGATTACTTTCATCTCGAGCCGCGGCTGCTCGTGCCCGGCATGAAAACGGGGCTGAACATCCGCTACGAGAATCCGCGCGAGCTGGGCAGCGACCGAATCGCCAACGCGGTGGCGGTCTCCGCGCTCTACGGCGGTCCCGCGATTTTCATTGATTTCGGCACGGCGACGACGTATGGCGTGATCTCCGCCAAGTCGGAATTTCTCGGCGGCGCAATCGGCCCCGGCCTGCGGATGATGAACCGCGCGCTTTCGACGGGCACGGCGAAGCTGCCCTCCATCGAGCTGGTGCTCCCGCCGCAGGTCATCGGCAAGACGACCGTTTCCAATATACAGGCGGGCATTTTGTACGGGTATATCGGCTCGGTGGAGAAAATCATCGAGCAGATGAAGCGCGAGCTGGGCGGAAGCGATATCCGCGTGATTGCGACGGGCGGCATGGCGCATCTGGTCAAGCGCAATTCCGACGTGATTGACGAAATCAATCCGGATTTGACGCTGACCGGCCTGCGCCTGATCTACGAGAGAAACCTGTAAACGTTCATTTGAAGAAAGGACGCACGGAAGCATGGAAAAGATCGTCGTGGGTTTTCTGGGCTGCGGCAACATCGGCTGCGGCGTGTATAAACTGCTGGAAACGTATGGAGCGCAGATCGAAGAAAACGAAGGCGTCGGCTTTGAGGTGCGCAAAATTCTCGTGCGTTCGCTGAACAAGAGCCGCGCGTGGGCGATTCCCTCGGCGCTGCTGACGGATCGCCCGGAGGACGTGCTCGACAACCCGGAAATCGACATGGTGATGGAATTCATGGGCGGCGAGCAGCCGGCGGCTTCCTATATGGTGCGCGCGCTGGAAAACGGCAAATGCGTCATCACGGCCAACAAGATGGCGCTGGCGACGCATTGGACACAGATCGTCCGCGCAGCGAGGGAGCATGCCGCCGGGCTGTATTACGAGGCGAGCGTGTGCGGCGCGGTGCCGATCATTCGGGCGATCAACGGTTCGCTTCAGGCCAACCGGATCAGCTCGGTGATGGGCATCATCAACGGCACGACGAACTATATCCTGACCCGAATGGCCAACGAAGGCGCGGCCTACGCGGACGTGCTGGCCGACGCGCAGCGGCTGGGGCTGGCTGAGCCGGATCCGACCGCGGACGTGGAGGGCTATGACGCGGCCTACAAGCTGAGCATCCTGTCCACGCTGGCGTTTCACCGCCACGTGCCGGTGGAAAACGTGTACCGGGAGGGAATTACGGGCATTACGCCGCTGGACGTGCAATGCGGAAAGGAGTTTGGGCTGACGCTCAAGCTGCTGGCCGTCGCGAAGGAAGAAAACGGCGAGATTCAGGCGCGCGTGCACCCGACGTTTGTGCCGAACAGCCATCCGCTGGCCAACGTGAACGATGCGTTCAACGCTGTGTTCGTCAAGGGGCATGCCTGCGGCGAGATGATGTTCTACGGGCGCGGCGCGGGCGACTTGCCGACGGCCAGCGCGCTGGTATCGGATTTGATTTGCGCGGCGAAGGCCAAGCGGCACGAGCTGCCCGCGGTGAGCGAAGCGCCGTGCCGGATGGCGGAGGACTGGCGCTGCGTGCACTTTGTCCGCATGCGGGCGAAGGATGAACCGGGCGTGTTGTCGCTGATTACGGGCGGCTTCGCGGCGGAGGGCGTCAGCATCGCCTCCATGGTGCAGAAGGGCGAGCGGGATGAAGCGGGCTTTGTCCAGCTGATTTTCCTGACGCATCGAGCGGGCGAGCATGCCGTGCGCCGTGCGCTTGCGAAGATGGATTCCGCGCAGGCGAGCGCCGAAAGCGTGATCCGCGTCGAAGAATAAAAACGACCGATAGAAAAACATCAATGACGCTATGCGATTGCATAGCGTTTTTTCTATGGAAAAATGCGAAAATTTTGAAGAAGACTGTGAAAATATCAATATGTGCAAGGTGCACAAGAACGGTTCGGAAACCGACGCATAAGAAAAAACGAATGAAATGTTCGAATTTGAAAAAGAGGAAAAGAATTGCAGGAAATCAGCGAAATGGACGCATAAAATATGCCGAAAAAGTTCGAAATGGGAGCAAAATGGAAAAAATATGAAAGAAAGACGAAAAAACAGGGAAAAACGATTCGCACAAACAAAGGGGGCAATCAGCAGACGATGTGGCGGGAATGACTAAAACCTACAAAAAATCGGGCTGAAATAAAGGGGAGAAATCGACCTGCATCCGAATATTTTTTGTGAACTTATTCGATTGCAAAATATACGCCCGACCCGTATAATGAACTCAGTTGTTGAAGCCGATGAACGAAAGATTCGGCTCAAGCTGGTTGTTGTGTGAGCATGAACAAGGGGGATTTTACTATGGCGAGCTTGAAGCTTAACCACATCTACAAGATTTACTCCGGCAACGTGACCGCTGTTTCCGACTTCTGTCTGGATATCGAGGACAAGGAGTTCATCGTTCTGGTCGGTCCTTCCGGCTGCGGCAAGTCCACGACGCTCCGTATGGTCGCGGGTCTTGAAGAGATTTCGGAAGGCGAACTGTACATCGGCGACCGTCTGGTGAACGACGTGGCGCCGAAGGATCGCGATATCGCGATGGTTTTCCAGAACTACGCGCTCTATCCGCACATGACCGTTTATGACAACATGGCGTTCGGCCTGAAGCTGCGCAAGAAGCCGAAGGACGAGATCGACAAGCTCGTTCGCGAGGCCGCGAAGATCCTGGGCATCGAGCAGCTCCTCAACCGCAAGCCGAAGGCGCTCTCCGGCGGCCAGCGTCAGCGCGTCGCGCTGGGCCGCGCGATCGTCCGCGATCCGAAGGTCTTCCTGATGGACGAACCGCTCTCCAACCTGGACGCGAAGCTCCGCGTGCAGATGCGCACCGAGATCACCAAGCTGCATCAGCGCCTGCAGACGACCTTCATCTATGTTACCCATGACCAGACCGAGGCCATGACCATGGGCACCCGCATCGTCGTTATGAAGGACGGCTTTATCCAGCAGGTCGATACCCCGCAGAACCTGTACGATTACCCGGCCAACCTGTTCGTCGGCTCCTTCATCGGCAGCCCGCAGATGAACTTCTTCGACGCGAAGCTCGTCAAGCGTGCGGACGGCGTGTGGGCCGAGTTCGGCGGCAACGCCATCAAGGTGCCGGATGCGAAGGTTCGCAAGCTGGTGGACGAGTCCTACATCGGCAAGGAAGTTGTCATGGGCATCCGTCCGGAGAACATCCACGATGAAGAGCGCTTCCTGTCCGTCGCGGACAACAACCTCGTCGAGGCGAAGGTTGAGGTCGTCGAGCTGATGGGCTCCGAGACCTATCTCTACCTGAAGGTGGACGGCAAGGAGAGCAACGTCGTTGCCCGCGTCGATCCGCGCAGCACGTCCCGCACCGGCGACACCGTGAAGGTTGCCTTCGAGACGAACCGCCTGCATTTCTTCGACAAGGACACCGAGCTGAGCATCCTGAACCGCTAATTCACGGATTATACAACGTCCGCATCATTTCGATGCGGGCGTTTTTTGTATGTTTTCCATAAAAACACGGTATATTTTGCCAAATTAGGGGAGATATTTTTTCTTAGATATAGATTTTTGCCCGGTTATACGCTATAATGAACTATATTTGTTTTAGCCATTTTGCGCGCTGATGAGAGGAGAAAAGAAGTATGATTCCTGAGAAGCGTTTTTTAAATCAGATTCAGCAGGTTTTGGCCCGCCTGATGCAGCCGCTCTGGCTGCTGGATACGGAGGGCACCGTGCTTCTGCCGGAAGAGAATCGCAGCAAGATCAACCTTCCGGAGTTCATGGAGCCGGGCATGCCGGTGGCCTTTGAGGGCAAAACCTTCCTGATGATCGGCATCACGCCGGAGCTGATCCTCTGCGCGGATGCGCAGGGCGCGGCGACGCACGACTGCATCGTGCTTGCGGGCGCGATGGTGCAGTCCATGGGTCGCGGCGAGGCGCCGATCCAGAGCCGCTATGACGTGTATCGCCGCGTGCTGCGCGAGGAGCTGGCCGGTTCTGAGCTGGAAGCGCTGGCGCACGAGCACCAGATCGAGATGAACCGCGAGCGCTGTGTGCTCACCTTCCAGATTCTCCAGACGGAGACGGAAACCGCGTTCAACATGCTCGAAGAGCTTGTGCCGCGCGCGGGCGGCGACCTGCTGGTGGAAATGGATCGCCACACCGTCGTGTTCCTCAAGAGCATGGAGAACGTCGAATCCTTCGACGAGCTGTTCCAGTTAGCCGAAGCCATCGAGCAGACGCTGCTCGACGAGGCGGGCAAGAGCTGCGTCGTGGGCATCGGCGAGCCGAAGAAGACCTTCCCGGAGATCGGCGAGAGCTATCGCGAATCCCGCCGCGCCGTCGAAGTGGGGCGCATCTTCCTGACCGAGCAGCACATTTATGTGTACCGCAGCCTCGTGCTGGAGCGCTTCCTGATGGATATTCCGCGCGAAATGGGCACGCGCTATCACGGCATCCTGTTCAACCGCAAGACCGCGCGCCTGTTCAACGACGAAATGCTGCATACCATTGAGATGTTCTTCGCGAAGGATCTTAACCTGTCCGATACCGCGCGTCAGCTCTATATCCACCGCAACACGCTGGTGTATCGCCTCGACAAGGTGCAGCGCCAGACCGGTCTGGATCTGCGCAAGTTTGACGACGCTGTGACCTTCAAGATGATGATGCTTCTGGGCAAGAGCGGCAAGGATAAGCCGCGTCCCGTGTATTAAACTGTCCTTGGCCTCGGCTATTCCGCAGGCTGCACCGGCCAGAAATGGCCGGCTCTTTTTGAATCGAAAGGAATTGTGAACGCGATGAAACGGAAAATTGTCCCCATGATGATCGTCGGCGCGATGCTGACGTCCGCCGTGCCCGCGCAGGCGGCTACGCTTCCGATGTTCAAGCAGAGCGAGACCGTCACCATCAGCCGGGAGGAATACGAAAACTATCAGCGGTATCAGAAGCTGGAAGCGCTGTTTCAGATTGTGGAAGCCTACTATTATGAGGATGTTGACGAGGACGCGATGCTGGAAAGCGCTGCCGCCGGGCTGATGGCCGGCATCGGCGACATATACAGCGTCTATTACACGAAAGAGGAAATGGAAAAGTTCAACGAGGAAACCGAGGGCGTGTACGCCGGGATCGGCTGCCAGCTTCTCGCTGACCCCTCGGATTTGCTGATTACGGTGACGCGCGTGTTCAAGGGCAGTCCGGCCGAGAAGGCGGGGATTCGCGCGGGCGATAAGATCGTCTACGTCAACGACGTGTATTATTCCGCCTATGAGATGCAGGAGGCCGTCAGCATCATGCGCGGAACGCCGGGCGAAAGCGTCAAGGTGACGGTGATGCGCGGTCTGGACACCCTCGATTTCGACGTGGTGCGCGAAAACGTCAACATCAACTACGTCGAATACGAAATTCTGGATGACAACATCGGCTATGTGATGGTGTTCGACTTTCTGGGCGACGCTTACGAAGGCTTCGCCGAGGCGATTGACACCTTCAAGGCGGCGAATGTTTCCGGCATGATTATCGACCTGCGCAACAACGGCGGCGGGCTGGTCGACACCTGCGTGAAGATGGCGGATCTGATTCTGCCGGAGGGCGTTGTCGTATCCATGAAGGACAAGGATGGCAATGTGACCGAGGAGAAGATCGACGACGAATATTATGACGTGCCGATGGCCGTGCTGGTCAACGGCTACAGCGCCAGCGCGTCGGAGATCCTCGCGGGCGCGATTCGCGATAACCACGCGGGGCTGCTCGTGGGCACCAAGACCTTCGGCAAGGGCGTTGTGCAAAGCTCTCTGGAATTTGCCGACGGAAGCGGCATGAAGGTCACGACCGCGCGGTATTACACGCCCAGCGGCGAGTGCATCCATGAAATCGGCATTGAGCCGGACGTGGAGGTGGAGCTGGACGAGGACGCGGTGACGCGCTACGGCATCAATAACCTGCCGCATGACCACGACGCGCAGCTCCAAAAGGCGATTGAGCTGCTCGGCGGCACACCGGTGTTGACGACGGCCACGCCGGATGAAGCGGATGCGGCGGAGGAAAAATAACATGCTGCATATCGGCTGTCATCTGTCCTGCGCCAAGGGCTATCTGGCGATGGGCGAACAGGCGCTCGCCCTCGGCGCGGACACGTTTCAGTTTTTTACGCGCAATCCGCGCGGCGGCAGCGTCAAGCCGTTTGACCGGCAGGACGCGGACGCGCTGAACGACTTCCTTGCGGCGCATCGGTTCGCGCCGATTCTCGCGCATGCGCCGTATACGCTCAACGCCTGCGCGGCGGATGCGTCTATCCGCGAATTTGCCGTGCGCACCATGCGGGAGGATTTGGGGCGCCTCGCGCATATCCCCAGCGCGATGCTCAACTTTCATCCGGGCAGCCATGTCAGGCAGGGCGTGGAGATCGGCGTTCGCTACATTGCGGACATGCTGGATGCGGTCATGGCGGAGGGGACGGCCACGCCGATTCTGCTGGAAACCATGGCGGGCAAGGGAAGCGAGGTCGGGCGCAGCTTTGAGGAATTGCGCCAAATCGTGGACGCCGCGCGCGACGGAGATCGGATCGGCGTGTGTCTGGATACCTGCCATGTGTACGACGCGGGCTATGACGTGGTTGGGCGGCTTGACGATGTGCTCGGCGAGTTTGACCGCGTGCTCGGCCTGTCGCGGCTTCGGGCGATTCATTTGAACGACAGCAAGAACCCGATGGGCAGCCGAAAGGATCGCCATGAGCAGATCGGCAAGGGCAGTCTGGGGCTGGACGCAATCACGGCGATCATCAACCATCCGGCGCTGCGAAACCTGCCGTTCTACTTGGAAACGCCGAACGAGCCGGAGGGGTACGCGCGGGAAATCGCGCTGCTGCGGGGGCTTTACAAAGGAGAATGAACATGCAGACGGTTGGAATCGTTGGCTTGGGCGCGCTGGGCGTGTTATTCGGTCAGCGGCTGCTTGAAAACGGCGCGGATGTGCGCGTGATTGCAGACGAAGCGCGCGCAGAAAGATATCAAAAGCAGGGTGTCATCTGCAACGGCACGCCCGTGAGCTTTCGATATGAAACACCGAAGACGGCAAAGCCCGTCGATCTGATGATCTTTGCAACCAAAGAGAGCGGTTTGCGCGGCGCGATGGAAACCGCATCCGGTTTTATCGAAGAAAACACGCTGATGCTCTCCGTGCTCAACGGCGTGAGCAGCGAGGAGACGATTGCCGCGCGCTTTGGCGAACGGAACGTGATTTACTGCACGGCGCAGGGCATGGACGCTGTGAAGGTCGGCAACGCGCTGACCTACGCGCACGCGGGCATGATTGTGCTGGGCGAAAAGCAGCCGGGCGGGATTTCGCCGCGGGTGCGGCAGATCGCCGATTTCCTGAATACGCACGGCGTGACGGCGCAGCCGGTCGGCGACATGGTGCGCCGCCAATGGGGCAAGCTGATGCTCAACGTCGGCATTAACCAGACGGTGATGGTCTTTGAAGGCGATTATGGCACGGTTCAGAAGCCGGGCAAGCCGCGCGAGATCATGCTGGCCGCCATGCGCGAGGTGCAGAAGCTTGCGGCGCTGGAAGGCTATCCCATCAGCGACGCGGAGTTTGACGATTGGGTCAGGCTGGCGGATTCGCTGTCGCCTGCGGGCAAGCCGAGTATGCGGCAAGACGGCGAAGCGCACAGAGAGAGCGAGGTCGAGTTATTCGCGGGCACAATCATCCGCCGCGCAGCGAAATTCGGGCTGGATGTGCCCGTGAACCGCTGGCTCTATGATACGGTGAAGCGGATGGAAGCGGGATATTAAAAAGGGCTGTTAAGCTAGCAACACCGATGTTTCAAGAATAAAACTAAGTATTTTTGCCCGAAGGTTTCCAAAGGGCGATGCGCCAAACAGGCGCCGTAAACGCTCGGAAAGCCCTTTGGTGGGGCGATGGGGCAAAGCCCCATATTCAAAAATGCTTAGATATTTGTTTCTTGAAGTGTTCGGTTTGAAGCTTGACAGCCCTTTTTGCGTAAATTTACGCAAGCAGGAAGAAAATGTCAATGTGATTCGTCTATTCCCTGACCGCATTCTTCGAACTGAAGCAAATCGCAGGCAATCGGGGCGTAAAACAGCCGCTTGATTTCCGTAAGATCGCGCGTCTGCGGCAGAATCCACATCAGCTTGGTGACGACGGCCTCAACGGTCATCGTGTACGCCTGCAAAATGCCGGGCTGGGCGGCTGCCCGCGCGCCGACCTGATAGACGGCCAGATCGCTGCCCTCGTGCGGCACCTGCGTTGTGATGACGATCGGCTTGCCCGCGCTGCTCCACGCGGCGGCGGCGGAAAGGAAATCGGCCTGCTCGTAACACGGGAGGCCGCCCACGCCGAAGCTCTCGATCACCAGCGCGTCAAACCGGCTGGCCAGCAGGCGCAGAACCTCCGGGTTCATGCCGGGAATGAGGCGGAGGACGAAGACGCTTGCATCCAGCCTGCCGTAAAAAGCGGGCGGCGTTTGCGGCCGGGGCTGACGGATGTAGTGCAGGATGCGCCCGTCGCGAATGAGCGCGACGTCCGGGTAATCAATGCTGGAAAATGCGTTCATCGACTTGGTGCGCGTCTTGCGGGCGCGCGTGCCGAGAATCACCCGGCCGTCAAAGACGATGTAAACCCCGGCGAGGTTATCATCCTGCGCGGCGACGAACGCATCATACAGGTTGCGCCGCGCGTCCGTATCCTGCACGTAGATGGATTTCTGCGCGCCGGTGAGCACGATCGGCTTGCCGCTGCGCTGCACCAGATAGGACAGCGCGCAGGCGGTATACGCCATCGTATCCGTGCCGTGGGCGATCACAAAACCGTCGTATTGATCGTAATGCGCGCGCAGACAGCCGGCCAGCGCGAGCCAGCAATCCGGCGACATGTTGGTGGAATCAATGTTCATGGGCTGCACCGCGTCGATGCGGCAGAGCGAACCGAGCGCGGGCACACAGCGCAGAATATCATCCGCCAAGAGCTGCGGCGCAAGCCCGTTTTCCGTCGGACGGCTGGCGATGGTGCCGCCGGTCGCGATCAGCAGAATATGCTTCATGCAAAGACACTCCCTGTGAGGTGGTAAAAGGAATTATAGCACAGGCGGCAAAAAAAGAAAAGCGGTTTGACGAACGGCGGGCTTCATGCTATAATATGGCGCGAATCCCGTGGATGGGCAAGGAGGATAACATGAAAAAGTTTTTGATGTGGCTGACGGTGCTGGCTTTGATGCTCACCGGCGCGGCTTTTGCGGATCAGGAAAATGCGCCGGTGATGCTTGTGAAGCTGCCGGAGGACGCGCAGATGGTGGAGAACGTCGCCTTTGACGACGGCGATTTTATTCAGACCTATCAGCTCAGCGGCGGCGCATATGTGCAGCTTCTGCGCTACGCGCAGGGGGACGTGACGCTCGATGGAATTGTCGCGGGCGATTGGCCGGGCGCGACCGATATTCAGTCCATGGCGCTTGAAACGGTCGGCGGCTGCGCGGCGAAGGGGCTGATGCTCAGCGTCGAGCCGGAGGACGAGGAAGCCGTGCGCGTGGCGCTGGTGCTCGTGTCGGCGGATCGCTGCGCGCTGGTGTATCAGGCGGTGTATCCGCAGCGGCTGGGCGACGATCAAATCGACGACGCGGTGCAGCGCATGGTCGATTCGATGGATGTGCTCGGCGGTTCTACCGCTAAGGACGTCGGCTGAAGACGCAGGCTGCTTGGCCGCTTCTTTCCGCAAAAGGAAGGGGGCGGCTTTTTTGTACGGAAAAACGCCGCCGTCGGGCAGGCGCGCGGATTTAGGGATGGCAACCCTATACGTTTTATGGTATAATTGCTCTATAACGTGCAGGGGTGGAGGAAAAGCTATGTGCCGCGTCAGTGTGATCGTGCCGGTCTATCAGGTGGAGGCGTATCTGCCGGGGTGCCTTGACAGCATCCTTGCGCAGACCTTCGAGGATTTTGAGCTGATTTTGGTGGATGACGGCACGAAGGACGACTGCCCGCGAATCATGGCAGAATACGCCGCGAAGGACGCGCGCATCCGTCAGGTGCACAAGGCGAACGGCGGCCTTTCCTCGGCGCGAAACGCGGGGCTGGACATCGCGCGGGGCGAGTATGTCGCGTTTGTCGATTCGGACGACACGGTTGAGCCGACGATGCTGGCGGACGCGGTGGCCGCGGCGGAGCGGTCGGGCGCGCAGCTGGTGATTTACAATTATCGGCTTGTGACGAAGGACGGGCCGCAGGGCGCGTATCTGCCCATGCGGGATGAAACCCTCGACCTGGATCAATTCGGGCTGGCCAATTATTTTTATCGCTACTGGATGCCGTATGTGCACGGGCAGGAGGCGTGGTGCCGCCTGTATCGGCGCGACGTCATCGAGCGGCATCACCTCCGCTATGCGCCGAACGACGAGGTTTTTGCCGAGGACACGCTGTTTTCGGCGATGTATTTGATGCATGTCCATACGCTGGCCGCGCTTTCAAAGCCATACGTCAATTATTTGCAGCGCGGCGATTCGCTGATGGGCATGCGCAAGCCGAAGCTCTGCCGACGGCTCATCTGTCTGAGCATCCGACTGACGGAATATGTGCGCGCATGCGGACGGGAGAAGGAGCTTTCCGACGTGCTGCCCGTGCTCTGCTACGACAAGCTGATCTGCAAGGGGATTCGGCTTGACCCGAGCATGGCGGACGTTGAAGACGCGATGCGGGAGACGGGGCGGAACGAGACGCTGCGCGCGCTGCTGCACGCGCTGATGGGTGTGCGCCCGCTGGCGATGTATACGCTGAAAACGGGCAAGGGCATCCGCACACAGGTTCGCGCGCGTGTGTTTGCGGCCAGATGGCTGCGCGGCGATGTGCGCGGCGCGGCGGCGCTCGTGCAGGGGCGGGAGGAACAGGCGTGAAAATCAGCGTCATTTTGCCGTGCTACAACGCGGGCGCGTATTTGAACGCCTGCATGGACAGCCTGCTCGCCCAAAGCATGCGGGATTTTGAAGTGATCTTTGTGGATGACGGCTCGAGGGACGATTCTCTGACGCTGGCGCGCCGCTATGCCGAACGGGACGCGCGCATTCATGTCTTTTCGCAGGAAAATCAGGGGGTCAGCGCGGCGCGCAACCTCGGCCTTGCGCGTGCGCGGGGCGAGTGGATCACGTTTGTGGATGGCGACGATCTGCTGCCGCCGGATGCGTTTGAAACCCTGCTGTCCGGCGCGGCGGAGGATGTGGATATGGTGGTCTGTCCCCACGAAACGTTTGACGAGGCCGGGCGGGTGCGGGCGGTCTGGCCGGAAACCCGATGGTATCGCGGGTCGGCCGCGCATCAAAGACGCGCGGCGGCGCTTCGGCTGATCGAGGGCGACAGCGTGCTGAACATCATGTGCGGCAAGCTCATCCGCCGCGAGATGATCGAGCGGGAGCGGCTTCGGCTGGTTTCCGGGCTGAAAATGGCGGAAGACGCGCTGTTCAATCTGGAAGCGGCGCTGTGCGCGCGGGAGATCGCGTACGTGCATCGCGTCGCTTACCGCTATCGCATCCACAGCCAATCCGCGACGGGAAGCCGCCGGGGCGGCGAATGGGCGGCGCATCGGCCCTGGCTGGTCGCCATGCGGGATATGCTCCTGCGGCGCGGCGAGCTGGAGCCGTATTACGCGCCGCTGCTGAACAGCTTCGTCCTACGGCTGTATAAGGACGGCGGCATCGGCGGCGTTATGCGGGAATTTAACGGGAAGGTGAAGCCCGAACTGGCGCTTGACGGCCTGAACCGCGGCCGCATGACGGGGTACGGGCGCGCCGTGCTGGCGCTTTGCCGGAAGGGCGGCTATCCGGCGGTCTATCCGCTGATTGCCGTCTGCCAGATGATAAAGAGAAAATGCGGCGAGGCGGCGTTTGCTTTGCGCGCGGAAAGGGAGAAGCCGCAATGATATCCATCGTGATGCCGTGCTACAACTGCGAAACATCCCTTGTGCGCACGGCGGAATGTATACGGGCGCAGACCGTGGCGGATTGGGAATTGATCGCGGTTGACGACGGATCGTCGGACGGGACGGGCGCGGCGCTCGATGCGCTTGCGCGGGCGGATGCGCGGATTCGCGTGATTCATCAGGAAAACGGCGGCGTATCGCGCGCGCGAAACGCGGGCATGGCGGCGGCGCGGGGCGAATGGCTGGCTTTTGTGGACGCGGACGACGTTTTGCCTTCGGACGCGCTGGCAACCCTGCTTGCGCTGGATGACGGCGGGGCGGATATCCTCTGCGGCGCGTATACCATCCGCTACACCGACGAGGGCGGGCGCGAGGAGCGGCTTGCCTGCGCGGAGGGGGATCGGCAGACGATTCTGGAAAGCCTCGTCCGGACGGACAGCACGCTCAATTCCATGTGCGCCAAGCTCTACCGGGCGGCGATGGTTCGCGAAAAGGGGCTTTGCGTGCCGCCGGGCGTGAAGGTCGGCGAGGACGTGCTGTTCAATCTGGATGCGTTTTATGCCGCGCGGGGCTGGCGGATGACGCGCCAATCGGTCTATCGCTATGATTTGGGCGGCGATTCCGCCATGACGCGCGCAAAGGGGCAGGTTTACGAGAGCGCCAAGCCGATGCTTTGCGGCATTACGCGCTTTATCCGAAAAAACGGCCTGCAAACGGCGCTTTTCCGCGCGCATATTGACATTTATCTCCGGACGCTCCGCAACGACCGCGGCCGCAGGGGGGCGGCGTCCGCGTTTGATCGGGCGGTTGCCGCCTGCGTGACGGAGGGCGTTCGTTTTTCTAAGCTGGGCGCGAAACAGAAGGCCTATTATATCGCGCTGCGGGTCTGCCCGCGCACATCTTATTTTCTGCCGTAACGGGAGGGGTTTCTTGTGACCGAGGTTTGCGACATCAGCGTGATTGTGCCGTGTTATAACGCCAACCGCTATTTGAATATCTGTCTGGAAAGCCTGAAGGCGCAGCACGCGCCGAACATCGAGATGATTTTTATCGACGACGGTTCGACGGATGCGACCGGGGCGATTCTCGACGCTTTTGCCCGAACGGAAAGCCGCGCCAAGGTGGTGCACGTGCACAACGAAGGCGTTTCGGCGGCGCGGAACCGCGGCATTTCGATGGCGACGGGGCGGTATATCGCGTTCGTGGACGCGGACGACGTGCTGGAGGAGAACGCGCTGTCGATTCTCTATCAGGCCGCGATGCGCACCGGCGCGCAGATTACGTCGGCCAACCATACGCTCTTCGATGTGGAGAGGGGCTGCCGGGTTCCGGTGGAAATCGAGCCGGTCGTGCCGCAGCCCTCGGAGATCGTCCGCGAGATCATCCATATGCACCGCATCTACAACAACCTGTGGAACAAGCTCTATGTCCGCGAGCTGTTTGAGGATGGGCTGAGGCTGGATGAAAACGTGCGCATCGGCGAGGACGCGCTGCTCAATTTGCAGCTATATCTGCGCGCGAAGAACATCGCGCATATTCCGGATCGAACCTATGTCTACCGCGTACACGGCAGTTCCGCCATGGCGAACATGGGGCTTTACAGCGAGGCGCACCAGCCGATGCTCAGGAGCATGAGCGCGATTCTGCTGCGCGAGGGCGTCAAGGAGCTGTATTTCCGCGATTTTCTGCAAAGCTGCGTCTGGGTGGATGAAAAGGAAACCGGCATTTTTGCCTGCATGAAGCGCTTTAACGCGCACATTCGGCCGCTCGTGCTCGACGGAGTGCAGGAAGAGCGGATTCCGCAGTGGGATTTGCGCGTGTACCGCGCGGTGGTCAAGGGCTGGTTTCCACAGTTATACATCCTGCTGCGCGTGCGGGAAAAGCTGACGAAAAAGAAATGGGGGATTCGGCGATGAGGGTGCTGCTGTATAACCATTCCGGCTGCGAGAACCGCGGCTGCGAAGCGATTGTGCGCTCGACCTCCGCGCTGCTTGCGCAAAGGGGAGCGAGAACGATTCTCACATCCGGTCAGGCCGAATCGGATGGCGGGCTGTGCCTGCCGGACGTCGAGCGGGTTGTCGCCGAGCAGATTTCACCGTACAGCGTCAGCCGTCTGATCAATTCGATTGGCTTTCGGCTGGGCATGCCGCGCGAGCATGAGGTGGCGCGCCAGTATCTGCCGGTGATCCGCGCGGGGCGGGAGGCAGACGTCTGCCTTGCCGTCGGCGGCGACACCTATTGCTATGGACCGCAGGAGCATATCCGGGTCATCAACGGCAGGCTGCACCGGGCGGGCAAGCCGCTTGTGCTTTGGGGGTGTTCGGTGAACCCGGAGCTGATCGGGGGCGAATATCTGGCGGATTTGAAGGCCTACGATATGATTGTCGCGCGCGAATCCATCACGGCGCAGGCGATGCGCGACGCGGGGCTGAGTGTGCGGACGTGGTGCGACCCGGCGTTCACCCTGACGGCGGAGGAACTGCCCCTTCCGGATGGCTGGCGGGAAAAACAGACCGTCGGTCTGAACGTAAGTCCGCTGATTCTGGATCACACGAAGGATAAAAATACGGCGCTGAACGCATTCGTCGCGCTGGTTCGCCATATTTTGCGGACGAGCGAGAACGCCGTTGCGCTGATTCCGCATGTCACATGGGCGCACGACAACGATGTGGATGCGCTTTCCGCCATCAAGGCGCAGTTCGCGGATGAGCCGCGCGTGTTCCTTTTGCCGGATCGCCTCAACGCGATGCAGTATAAGGGCTATGTGAAGCGGCTCAGCGGGCTGGTCGCGGCGCGGACGCATGTTTCTATCGCGGCCTATTCGACGTTTGTGCCGACGCTGGTGATCGGTTATTCGGTCAAGGCGCGGGGCATTGCGCGGGATTTGTTCGGCGAGGAGGCGGGGCATCTGCTCCCCGCGCAGGAGCTTTCCGGCGAGGCGGAGCTGATTGCGGCGTATGACGCGCTGATGAAGCGCGGGGATGCGGAGCGCGAGCAGCTTCAAAGGCGGATCCCGTCGTATATGGCGGGGCAGGAGGAGACGCTGGACGCTGTGTTGAATTTGGCGAAAGGAAAATGAGCATGAGGCAGACGGTACGAAAGAACCCGGCGGAATGCACGGGCTGCGGCGCGTGCGTGAGCATATGCCCGAAGCAGGCGATCACCATGCAGCCGGACGCGGAGGGATTTCTGTATCCGAAGGTGGATGGGGAAAAGTGCGTTTCCTGCGACCTGTGCGAAAAGCGCTGCCCGGCGGGGCGGGAAATGCCGGAACACCCCGCGCATCTGTTCGGCATGCAGGCCAAGGACGAGGCGCTTCGGGGGCAGTCGTCCTCCGGCGGCGTGTTCACGCTGCTTGCGCGCGAGGTGATTCGGCAGGGCGGCGTGGTGTTCGGCGCGGCGTTTGACGAGGCGCTGCACGTTGAGCACATCGGGGCGTTCGACGAGAGCGAGCTTTCCGGCATGCGCGGCTCCAAATATGTGCAGAGCGACGCGGCGGACGCGATCGGCAACGCGGTTTCGCTGCTGAAAAGGGATATTCCGGTGCTGTTTTCCGGCACGCCCTGCCAGATCAGCGGCCTGATGGCGGCGCTGGGCGGGGCAAAGACGGATAAGCTGCTGACGGTGGATTTCGTCTGCCACGGCGTGCCGTCGCCGGGGGTATTCGCATCCTATCTGGCGGAACTGGAGAAAGAGCGGGGCAGCCGCGTCCGCGCCTATGCGTTCCGCGATAAGCGCCTCGGCTGGAAGAATTTTTCCGTCGTCGCGACATTTGAAAACGGCGAAACGCACACGGGCACGCAGACAACCGACCCGTATCTGTACGGATTTCTGCAAAATTTATATCTGCGTCCGTCCTGCCATGAATGCGGCCAACTGCGCGGAAAGCGGCATGCGGCGGATATCACGCTGGCCGATCTGTGGGGAGCGGAGACGATCTGCCCCGAACGGGATGACGACACCGGGCTTTCGCTCGTGATGACCCATACCCAGAAGGGGCGGCAGGCGCTTGACGCGATTGGGGCGCAGGTAACCCGCTTTGCCGTGCAGAATATGGAGAGCATGACGCGCATGAACCCGAGTCTCGTGCAGCCGTCGAAACCGCACGACAAGCGCGCGGCGTTCTTCAAGCGGTATCGGTCGCACGGCTTTGAAAGCGAACGGGTGATGAAGCTGCTCCGCGGCCCGAGCGCGGCGGAACGGGCGGCAAAGCGCATCGCGCACCTGCCGGTTGGCGCGATGCGGCGAATCAAAAACCTGATTACAAAATAAACCGACCGTCGGTCTGGAGCGTATCGGGCATAAACAGGCGAAACGCCCGGCACATGCAGCCCATGTATGGACGATGGATGGATTGTGGATTGTTGTATTGAGGAATGAGTATGACCAAGGAAGAGAAGAACCTGCAAAACGCCATGACGGAAGGCGTTATCTGGAAACAGCTTCTGCTGTTCTTTTTCCCGATTGTGCTGGGCACATTTTTCCAGCAGCTCTATAACACGGCGGACGCCATCATCGTCGGCAAGTTTGTCGGCAAGGAGGCGCTGGCGGCGGTCGGTGGCACGACGGGCACGCTGATCAATCTGCTGGTCGGCTTTTTCGTCGGCCTGTCTTCCGGCGCGTCGGTCATTATTTCGCAGTTTTTCGGCGCGCGCAGGCCGGATGACGTGTCCCGCGCGGTGCACACGACGATGGCGCTTGCGCTGGCCAGCGGCGCGGCGCTGACCGTGCTCGGCATTTGGTCGAGCAGGGCCGTGCTGGTGATGATGGGCACGCCGGAGGATGTGTTGGGGCACGCGGTGACCTACATCAACATCTATTTTCTGGGCATGATTCCGTCGCTGATTTACAACATCGGCTCGGGCATCCTGCGCGCCGTCGGCGATTCCAGACGGCCGCTGTTCTTCCTGATCAGCGCGACCATGACGAACATCGTGCTGGACGTCGTGCTGGTCATCGGCCTCAATATGGGCGTTGCGGGCGCGGCGGCGGCGACGGTGCTCAGTCAGGTGGTCAGCGCCGTGCTGGTGATGATGACGCTGTGCCGCTCGCCGCAGGTCTATCGCGTGCAGCTCAAAAAGATTCGCTTTTACGGCGATATGCTCGTGCGCATTGTCCGCATCGGCCTGCCCGCCGGTCTGCAATCCGTCATGTATTCGCTCTCCAACATCATCATTCAGGCGAGCGTCAACGGCTTCGGCACGGACGTCATGGCGGCATACACCGCTTACGGCAAGGTGGACGGCATGTATTGGATGGTTATCAATGCGTTCGGCGTCGCCATTACGACCTTTGTTGGCCAGAATTTCGGCGCGCGGCTCTATGACCGCATGAAGAAGAGCATCAACGTCTGTTTGGGCATTGCCGCGGCGGTGACGCTCCTGCTCAGCGGGGTGCTGATGGTCGTCGCCGAACCCCTGCTCGGCCTGTTCAGCGACGACGCGCAGGTTTTTGAGATCGGCCTGTCCATCGTGCGGCTGATTGTGCCGACGTATATCACCTACATCTTCATCGAAATCCTTTCCGGCGCGATGCGCGGCGCGGGCGATTCGCTGATTCCGACGATTATGACGCTCACGGGCGTCTGCCTGCTGCGCGTGTTCTGGGTGACGGTGGTTGTTTCGGCGCACCATGAACTGAACGTGCTGCTGTTGAGCTATCCGATTACGTGGATCGTGACCTCGGGCATGTTCATGGTCTATTATCTGCGCGGCAGATGGCTCAAGCGCTGCATCGCCTTGCAGAACGCGGGAAATTAAACGAATTAAATCCCGATGGGATAGATGCCTCTAAATGCGATATATCCAAAGACGCGGAGGCTGGGTTACAATAAAAACACGGGCATTTTGTGTTCGTCAGACTGTAGACAAAAAGCTATTCGCCCCCCGAAGGGGGGAGAATAGCCCTTTCCGCAAATGAAAGAATAGCTGAATTTCTTGATTTTGCTATTCAAGCCAAGTTTGCTTATGTCAACAAGCTGACGGGCATTTTGTGCCCGTCATACCAAAGCAAAGCGGGGGCATGGCTGATGAACGAACGCAGGCGCGTGATTCTGCTTCCGGTTCGCCGTCGGCTGGCGGTGCTCGCCTGTGCCTATCTGGCGGGCGTTTACTTGGCGCAGATTGCGGCGTTCCCCGCGGTTTGGATTGGATTTCTGTGCGCTTTTTCGGCGGTTCTTGGCCTTTTTCGGCTGAGACGGCGGAAAAGCGCGCTTTTTTGTGTCGCGCTGGCGCTTTTTCTGCTCGGCAACGGCGTGACAGCCTCGGTGCTGGCCGTTCGCGATGCGCCGAGCGGGTCGAAGGCCGAGATTGTCGGCGAGATCGACGCGATTGAGCGGGAGAACCGCGTCTGGCTGAAGAACGCGACGTGCGACGGCGAAACGCGCTCGCGGCGCGTGTTGGTTACGCTGATGGCGCAGAAGGACGAGGCCGCGCCCGCCGTTCAAATCGGCCAGCGGGTGAAGGGGACGGGCAGGCTGTTTGCGCCGAGCGAGCCGCGCAATCCCGGCGGGATCAACGGGCGGATTCGCGCGCTGGCGCGGGATTATGAGCTTTCCGGCTATCTTCTGCCCGGATGGACGGCGGAGGGCGGCGGCCAATTTTCCCTCCGCGAGCTGTTTCGGCGCGCGCAAAGGAAGCTGATGCGGCATGCCGAAGCGGTGTTCGGCCAGCAAGCGCCGCTCTTTCAGGCGGTGCTGCTCGGCAGCCGGGAAAATCTGGACGATGATTTGGTGACGGCGATGCGCCTGACCGGCATTGTGCACCTGCTGACGGTTTCCGGCATGCATTTATCCCTGATTGCCCTGATGCTTGAAAGGTTGCTGAGGCGTTTACCGTGCGGCCGATGGACACGCTTTGCCGCGCAGACGGTCATTCTGCTTTTCTACACGGGCGTGACGGGCGCGGCGGCCGGAACGGTTCGCGCGCTGATCATGGCGACGCTTCGCAGTCTGGCCGGATGCAGGGGCAGGCGGTATGAGCCGCTGACCGCGCTGGCCGTCGCCGCGTGGAGCATGGCGCTGATTCGTCCGGCATGGCCGCTGGATGCGTCGTTCCAATTCTGATATGTACCCCCAATACTGGACATCCGGTATTGGGGGTATTTTTATGCGATACAGTTATGAATACAAGAAGATGTGCGT
>ERZ772820.1176-NODE-1176-length-21462-cov-26.882562_pt1 | contig 21462 bp, 17 predicted proteins | sample MGYA00511377_ERZ772820 | MGnify/ENA primary metagenome ERZ772820 (study PRJEB29015, sample SAMEA2737684) | human gut metagenome | biome: human gut; feature: human-associated habitat; material: faeces | place: China | collected 2012 ... | reverse complement strand
GAGGGCGAGGGGTATGACGTTGACTTCGACCACCAGTTCATAGAGGCTGAGAAGTTTGATGCGAAACCCACATACAAGAAGTTTCTCGGGTACCGTCCAGGTGTGGCTGTCATTGGCGACATGATTGTCGGCATAGAGAACAGCGACGGCAACACTAACGTTCGTTTCCACCAGAAGGACACGTTGAGGAGATTCTTTGAGAGGATTGAACAGAAAGGATTGACAGTCAATCGTTTCAGGGCAGATTGCGGATCCTGCTCAGAGGAAATTGTGGAAGAGGTCGGAAAGCATTGCATGACTTTCTATATCCGCGCCAACCGCTGCGGTTCGCTCTACGATGACATCTTTGCACTCAGAGGGTGGAAGAGAGAGGAACTGGGCGGCATTGAGTTTGAACTGAACTCCATTCTTGTTGAGAAATGGAAAGGGAGGGCATACCGTCTTGTAATCCAAAGGCAGAAGCGAATTGACGGTGAGATTGACCTGTGGGAAGGCGAATACACCTACCGCTGCATCCTTACAAATGACTACGAGTCTTCCGAGAAAGAGATTGTCAAATTCTATAACCTCCGTGGAGGGAAGGAACGCATCTTCGATGAAATGAATAACGGATTCGGCTGGAACAGGCTTCCAAAATCCTTCATGGGAGAAAACACGGTGTTTCTTCTGCTTACGGCACTCATACGCAACTTCTATAAATTCATCATGGCGAGGCTTGACGTGAAGAGGTTCGGACTCAAAGCAACAAGCCGCATCAAGGCGTTTGTCTTCAAGTTCATCTCTGTGCCAGCCAAATGGGGCAGGACATCAAGGCAGTATGTGCTGAATATCTATTCATGCAACAACGCTTATGCTGATGTGTTCCAGAATGACTTTGGATAACACCGACAACTTATGGTCGTGACTTTGCGTATTGCCTCAAGTCGCATGGTGGGGTAAGGGGCGTTTATATGTCTTTATGGTGACATTCGATGCACTGTGCCCCCTTTTTACTAACGATGCAGATTATTTTCGCTTCTGTATCATATAGGCGCGTAGTTGCGGATTTGAGGTATTATTAATCTGCCATTCTCGCAGACACATATTGTCAATTTGACTGAACATTGTCACCAAAAAGACAATCGTTCTAGCAAAAGAACCAAAAGTATCGCCGCTAGTGCTCTATCTCAAAGGGAAAAGAAACGTAAATGACTTATCTAACTTTGCCTCGGCTAAGCTGAGGCTTTTCTTTATTTTATCCATTGATATTTCAGCAATCACAATTTATTCTTGTTCATCCATTTATATACATACTTATAACAAATCATCATAGCATTGCCAGTTAAAAGCAATGCACTACCAGCAATAACTAATACAAGCCCTAAAATTGAATTTGCATCACTCGTCATAAAGTTAATTCCACAACAAGATATCACTGAGCCTATCACATTTATTATTGCAGATATTATTGCAAAAAAAGGACTTGCGTTTTGATATTGTAATTCCGAAGCCAATAGAGATTCTGATTTTTGTAATCGTTCGATAGTCTTTACTTTCGTATTGTAATCGTTTATCAACTGCATTATTGCAACTTCATTTCCTTTTAAGTCAGCTATGGAAATACTATAAAATTCACCATTTTCATAAATTTGACTTTGAGGTAAATCATCAGGACTTATTTTATTTGCCATTTTGGGTTGATTTATATAATGTGTATTGAAAAACTTTTATGACTTTATTTATCGTAGTAATTGCATATTGCAAATAAAGATTGTCTCCATTATCCAAAGACGCTATCAGTAAAGGCTCCTTTATGCTTGTTCCAAGTGGACTGTTAAAATTGGAGAATGTCAAATGGCAGCGATGCTCTGACGACTCAACTATCTTTATTGAAGGTGCGTTTTCATCACCATCCTCAAAATCAAAGATAAAGTCCGTGTCTTCTATTTCCATCGTTATCTTCTTTTCGGAAGACAATACAAGAACCCCCGAACCATAAACCAAAAGATTATCTACAAACACATCCATATTCTATAGCTCTTTAATATCATAGATAATATATTTAGGATTATGAGATTTTGTAAAGCCTACATAAACTTTCTTTTCTACTGTAATCTCATAAGTCTGCTCAAATGTCAAAGTTTGTACTCTATCCATCACCGTCTGATCAAACACACCTTTTATTGACATCTTTTCATCATCATCTACTGATTCGAAAGCAAAGCTGCCTGTTCGTGTATTTAAAGAATAGAATTTACCCTTCAAACATATATCTTCCGTACTCTCTATACTTCTTGCAAGATTATTTAATATATGCTGCTTGTCTTTTTCTTCAATTTTCTGGCCATCTTGAACATTTTGATTTGCATTAGTCCAACTTACAGCAATATTTACCTTATTTTTTTTCAACAATTGCAAGAGTTCATTAAATTTGATCAATGCCTCTTGCCCATATTCTTCAGCATACTTACGGAGTTCGCTCTCAGAATATCCTGATTTAAAAAGTCGAATCAACTCACGAGCAAAGTCATCCGCACTTGTCTGCGTAAATGACACTTGCAAATTTTGAGGGCGAAGCAAGACACGAACCGAGCCTGCTAAAGCATAAACATATTCAAAATTGGTATTAAGAAGCAACTCTTTTTCCAATTGATGTTGGCTTTTTGGTTTGAGTTCTTTGAATTTATCAGAAGCTTTAACTTTCTTAATAAAGCTTTTTGCACAAGACTGGCGCAATTCTTCTACTTTTAAGAGACATTTGGTATATTTATCAAATGGCATAGTTCCATATTTAACATCAGAGCCCGTAAAATGAACTTCAAATAATCCACACTGCTCGGTCATTGATAAGGCTGACACATCTGATTCTTTTTCGCATGAAAAATCAAAATAAGAATCAATTGTAGGCAAATATTCTTCAGGAACTTCTTTCAAAAAAATCATTAAGGGAATCGATTGGGAGCCATCGCTATTTATATCAATAAAATAAACGAACCCCTCATCAACTCCTTTTATCAACTCATAAAGTGACTTCTTCTTATTTAGATAGTTTTGCAAATTTTTGATTCCAACTTTAAACACCATCCATCGCTGGCTATTTTCATCACTATCTACCCAGTACGAGAGATAATTATCTCCCGAATTACTTACATAATGAGTCAAAAAAGGTCCATCAAAATATATCAAGTCCGAAACCTTTTTGAAACTATCTGTAGGCAGTTTTCCCTCTATACCATATAATGCTATCATAATGATCCTATAATTTTAAAAGTTGCGTTCAAATCACATTCTTCAGACTCATACAAATCAAAATGACCGTTTGCGTCTGCCGAAGTAATCCTACCATCCTCAGATGTTAATACTCCAGCAGACAAAGAATCACCAATCTCTTTTTTGACATTTTTACATACTTTTTGCAAGTAGTGATAAAAAGCATTAGCCTGACCCAATGTTTCTAGATTGGAAAGAGCAAAACCACTAATATCTATATTACCACATTTGATTTGCTGTTTCAACCTATTAGGATGCAACTTATGGGGAGGTATATGATTTTTTTGCTTTTCTTCCGCAAAAACAAACCTAAAAGATTCTTTATCGTTTGGAACTTCCAATTTTGGCATTTCTGAGCCATGTTGCAAGCAAAAATCTAGTTCTTTTTGATATTTAAATTTCATTATATATTATATTATTCTATACCAACTTTGCCCTCGCAAGAATTTGATGGCAACCATTGGAAAATTATTATTCCATAGTTATATTAATATCATGGTAGTTTTCATCTTCCGGTATTAGCTTTCGGAAATCTATCGTAAAATTTTTACCGCAATACATAATAGCGGCATCAGCTTGTTCCTTAGTTATTGTTTGTATATTCGTCATTTGCATTTTATTTGCCAAGTCTTTATCATAGCCAGACTTACTCAACGTATTATTAACACAAAAGACAAGATTCCTCGATGCCAAAGAAAACAAATTGCATGTTGCAGGGATTTTATTTGACATATATACTATTCCTTGAAGATAAGCACCATGATCTCGCACCAGTTTCATCATTAATTGCGGCATTAAATATTCTGGCTTAAATGCAGTATTAGGATGCTTAACTCGAACCATACAAGCTATTAAAATGGGATACATTGCACAAAGGGAATATTTTTCCCATAATGAAGAATCTTGCCTATATGGAAGCCCTATATCTAAAAGTCTAAACTTTTCTTTTAGCATAAACTTCGCATATGATAAGCCTTCAAACTTAGGACAATCCATTTCACACCATGAAGTAAAGAAATCACCAGCAAGATAGAAGGCAGGATACCCTGGTATGCTATAACGCTGTGTACTCACTAAGTAACGTTTTTCAAAAGGAATATGAAAAAGTTCACCATCACCTTTTGATACATCTATTTTATCTTGGCGAATTCTATAAAAACAAGGACTGTTTTCATCAACCTCCAATTGTGGAAGCATCCCCAAATAGAAGTAATCGTCAGCAACAAAAAAAGACCTAAACTTCGAATAAGCATCTTCATGGTAGCTTTTTAAGCTAGCAGATAAAGCATCCTCAACTAATTTTGCAACAGCTTTTACGTCTCTTTCAAAGTCAAACGCCTTTAATGGTTTTACATCGACAGGAAGGGCATCAAACACATGATTAAGGACTTCTATACTTTCTGCATCCAGTTTTTTAACTTCAGCTAAATACTCCTGAATTAAGCCCATCACATAGTCGAGAAAGTCTTCTTCCTTATTATCGTAGCAAAAAGGGTAACATAGAGAACTACCCGGAGTTATTAACTTCTTATATAATTCGTCAATAGTCATAATAAAATTGTATAGTTAACGTATATCTCACCCATACAGCGATAACACAATATTCAGTTATGCGTATAGTAATTTTGAAAAAAGTGATTTCATTATCATTTTTAGGGTGAAGGAATGCTTAAGCGAGCTCCTTCGCCCTCAGCCAAGAGGCGATATACAATCAATTATTTATCGTATAATTTTTTATTTTCTCAATTAGTTCCTCAGTGCTCAAACTACAGTCATCATAATCTTCCATGGGTTGTCCATACCCCAAAGACAAGTAATCATACCATTTTGCAAGACAATAATGATAAGCACTATTTAAATCACTGAGTCTTGAATATCGCCCCACATAATTTTTTCTTGCACACCAAGTTTCGTGTACAACAGGATACAAAGGTCTTATGTTATCCCTTGGTATCACATGAGCGTAACCATCAGGTGAAATCACCAAGACATTACCTACCCTATCGTCAGCAGCCCTCATTTCCTGTTCAATTTCCTCTTTAGTGAACAAATGTGGCGGCTTTGATAACAATCGGATTTCGACACCAAAATAAGGATGACCAATTGGTTCTACTTTTCCTTCGACATATTGATTGAGTTTTGTTGTTAGTGATTCATAAAACTCTTTAGGTACTTCTTCTACACGAACTTTCAGCACAGAGTCATCTGAAGAATTTACTTTTGCAATTCTTCCATCTGCACATAAATAAAATTGTTTTCTGTCTAAATCAAGCCAATCAATATGCCTTTCTACGTTCTTCATGCAAAAACGATATTCTGCAAACGGTGATAACGAAGAAATTTCTACTTTTTTAATTTCCCTTGAAAAATCAAAATTCAAATAGTTATTTAACAGATAGTCTTTTTCATAATTAGCTGTAGTTTGAGACGTATTGGTTAAATAATATTGTGGACTATATGGGCAACGCCTAACCAATTTTTCATACTCAGAGTTCCAATCTGCCTTCGCTATCAACCCTTCTTTTTCATATAAATCCATTAAAGAAGCAACATAATCCCGGAACTGATCCGCAGTACAATTGGAATGCCTTCCATCTGTGACCTCATTAATAAAGTTATATGGTCCCAACTTCAACACAATCAAAATTTTGCCTTGCAAGTAACGAATTATCTGTTGAGCGCCCTCAGGCAAAGGGATACCTGAATCATAATCGTAAACGCCATAAACATAATCTAAACTTGAAACATAATGAGCAGGTGTATCTTCAACAACCTCTTCGGAAAAGTCATCGCAATAATCCCCAACGGCAACATCTTGCTTGTCAAGTTCTAACAGAAAATAATTCCATGCTGATACTTTATACCTTTCAAAGATCAACCTTGCAGGTTTAACTCGATAAATCCAAAACCCAGCCTTAATATCAATACAACCTTGTTCAGTAGCTTCCTCTACACTCTGAAAATCTAGATCACCACCATCAGGAAAGAACATATATCGTGCTATTGGAAGTTGGTTTACTTTCTTCAACACAGAAACAATTTCTGTTGGTTGCTCCCATTTACACTCAGAAGGAACGATAGCATTACCAAACAATCTTTTCAACAAGAAATTCCAATTGCTCTGACTTTTTTTCATGCTATCCTTAGATGTTTCCTTCCATTTCAATAGGAACTGTCGAAAAGACACCATCGAAGGTCTATCATCAGGATTATTACTTGTTGCCTGCATCAACAGCTCTTCCAATTCTACAAGGTGAGTACCTCTGAGGTGTGGCATAGTACTCAATGATATAGACGCATCATCGATGTTATACACTCCATCAAATCCTTTTTTATTATCAGCCAACAATATCCAAAGTGTTTTAGCTAAAGAATAAACATCTGCCTTTTTCCCATCCGCATCTTTGGCATTGCGTTTCATTTCCGGAGCAATGGTAGTCATCGGGCCTATACGGCTAGTATTCTTTGTCAAATTATGCGGATTATCCGGAATATCCACCAAGCCAAAATCACATAATACAAATTTTCCATCATAAAAGAGAATATTGTCTGGTTTAATATCTCTATGTGCATAGCCAGCCCTATGGATGTGAATAAGGGTTTCCGATATCTGCAACACACAACTTACCTTTTCTTCTATAGAAGATAGATGGTCATAAATCTTATCTACCAAAGGCATTGTGTACCATAGTTCCTCGTTAGAATAATCAACAATAGGAATAACTCCTTCTATACCTTGGCATTTTATCAATGTTTGAATTTCATCAAGAAACCTAGATTTCTTTTCTTTATTATTTTTCAGACTATCATCCAATTCTTTCAGTGCATATTCTTGCCCATCAGATTTCCTTATTGCCCTCCATACTTTCCCATTACCTCCACTCCCTATAGTGGACTTTCTCTCATAAGTATTTTGTAGGTTCTGCATAGTTTTTTGAATTTTATAAATTGATATGATATGGCGACCTTTTCAACGACATAGAAATTGGCTGAAATTCATATAAATCGGATTGCACAATTGGAATGTTTCCTGAAAGATAGGATAGCATAGTTTTCCAATCTTCAAAATCACCTTTACTTAAACGAGGATCAAAAGCTATTTCATCAATGAATTCACGTGAATTAATTTTCAAATCTATAAAGTCGTCATATATATTATCGCACAGATATTTCCCACTATTAATTACAGAATCGGTAGTCTCATCAAAATATAACACAAACCTCATTTCATTTTCATGAGAAAATTCCAAACGCTTAATAAACAGAGAATTCTTTAAGGCATCAAACAATTGCCCACTCCCCTCATTCAAATTCGTTTGCATCCATATTTCAATTTCATTTTTACTATAATACTTTACCTTGCCAAAATAAGGTACTACAGCTATCATACCCCTTGTTTGCTCCAATTCACTTATTAACTTACCAACAGTTGTTTTAATTCTTACTCCATCCTTATGATTGGAATATATACGCCACATTGCATCGGAATCTTTTGTTAGGCTCCAACATTGCCCATAATACCTCATACACTGATGGTTGAGACGTTCCTTATATGAACGCCCCTCCACATATATATTTTGTTTTAGCAAAAATAATTCATAAGGGTCTTGCCAATGCTTAAAGATATTCATAAATCGAATTGTGTCTTTTGTCAAAATTTTAATCAGATATTTTAAAGGAAGTATTTGATAAATATCCTTATTGAAATATTCATTAAAATCCGCTTCTGCGACATTTTCGATAAAGCCTAGTTCACGCCAATTATAAGGAGGCATATTTACCGATAATTTTCTGTGCTCAAATATTATGTCAGCACTCTCTTTGTCTTGAGATCGAGTATGCTTTTGCATTGATATTCCATTATTATAAGTTTCCATACTAGTTTCCTTTAATTTAGTCTTCTATACTATAGTCACATCGTAAGCCATGAAATAGGTACATTACTATAGTTTTAGCATTTAATTATAACTTTCGAATCTCTTTTTATATATGAGAGTCTTTTCTACAATGAAGTATAAAAGCATCACCATGAAGAGCTTGTAACATTTCAATATCTCCATCCATAGTCATTTGCTTTCCTTATCAAGACAAAACATTGCTTTTGGTTTATGAAGCATCATACTTCACTCAAATAAAACTTTTTATAAGGCGTGCCTTTTGTCTTTTCTATTTTTGTAACCTTGAAAGAGGTGCCTCTCAAAAAATCAATTTGTTTTTCTTGACCATGCTCGTATATATCATATAAATTATGTGCTTTTGTATTTCCATCTTGCAATGGGGTTATCACATAAACATTCTTGTATTTAGCTTGCTTCCAATCATAATTAGTGCAAGTCAGATTATAAGGAAAATTTATAGTTTCCCCAACCTTCATATTTTTGGGATCTTCTGATTGGCAAAAGCGATAAAGAATTTTATCCTGATTTTGTGGAGCCTTAGCAACCACATTATTTATTCCCATAAACATCTGTTTGACAACTTCTGGAATTTCACTATGATAATAATCATCGCGAAACTTAGCTGAATGTTGAGCGTAATACATATTTAACAATATTCGCTCGGCATCCGTTAGACCATATTTATCTTCATTGCCTATCAATTTAAAATGACGATTAAAATTTTCTTCAAAAGGTCTGTGGATTAAGAAACTTGCTTGATCATTATCGCCAACTTTTCCCATTCCATACTTTTCATCAAAGTACAAAGTACCATAATCAGGATGTTCTTTGCAGAATTCCTTTTCGGCATTCAAAAAATATTGTATATCTTTAGTCTTGTCCATTCCTATCTAATCATTTTAAAGTTTGTAAGTAACATTCTCTATTTCCATACACCCTCTAAACGTATATCACCCCTACAGCATCCCAACCATTTTTCAAGCAGTTACACGTATAGCACTTTTGAAAAAGTGATTTCATTATCGTTTTTAGGGTGAAGGATTGCCTAAGTGCACTCCTTCACCTCTTTGTTTTTCTCTTTATAGTAACATGAAAGCATAGAACAATAGACCTTATCACCATTTTTCAAAAGTGGCATCGAACAATATATAAGGCCATAGATTTTGGTCTTTCTCTGATTGAAGAAGGATATATTCTTCTTTCTTATTGATTTTCAATATTGTCAAATCCATAATTCAAGTATTTAATACAAGTACAGCGTTCCCCCGCCCTTTTCTAAGCAGCAACACATACAGTGTTTGAAAATAGTAATCTCTTATTGTTTTTCAAAGTATATCGTAAACATCCAACACCTATGCCAAAACGACTCCACCACCTGTGTATAATCAGAGGAAAGCATGTTGGAAGTATGAATTTCAATATCTAGCAATGCCATAGCCGCTCTATATTTTACCCCCTGGTCAGGGATAATAAATACAATATTATTTCAGCTTCTCTTCAAACATTTCATAGATTCTGCGCATCTTGTTATCGACACCCTTACCCATGTAATCTGAGGCATTCCAGCAATGGAGCCAACGGTTATCCATCATTGAGTAGCCGTTTCGGAAAATATCATCATCCTTGTCATCCAAGAAACAATGAACATCCTTCACTATCTGATACTGACTCCAATCCAAGCCCTTGAAGTAACGGTAATAATTACAAGCACCCGTATCACCATGCAAATGCAAGGACGGACGGAAGTCAACACCATGTTTGAGCAATAGTTCCATCGGCATTGCCCAAAGACCTGGCCATATTTTTTTACCATGCCTTGTTCCATAAAAGAACTGCGCCTCTAGTTTCTTTGAAATATCAAAATCATCAATCAGGAACAAGTCATGGTCAAGAAGCATAAAATACTTGGCACCACCAAATTTCACAAACTTCCGGAATAGATAGTTACAAGCTATTCCGTGTGAATAACTTCCCCAACCTTTTGGCAAGAACTCTTGTCTTGGAAGTTTCACATATCCTACTTCATATTTTTTGCAAATAGCCAGTATCTCTGCTGACACGTCTTCTTTAGTCGAGTTGTCATATACTGTATAACGAAAAGGATAGTTGAAGAATTTATTGAGCGACCTTATCTGGTACTCAACGACCTTTGAATTATTGAAAGATACTACAGCCAAATCACAAAAGTCTGATATTTGCCCCCCCCACATGAGAAGGCTTATACACGAGTAACGGATTTCTACGATAATATACAAATCGTGTGTAGAATCCCATTTTTGCCCAAACGCACTCAGCCTTCAAGCGATTAAAGATTTTCTTAATTATATTCATAATGATGTACTATTTTTCTGAAAAGTAACATAGTGTATTTGTGAATTTTAGCCTCAAACCATACCAAGCAAGGAGGGTATTTCATGCAACGAGCCAGTTGGGAGTCGATACTATATCTGTCAGAATTGCCCCCCTCGATTAAGCGATGACGAATATCAGGAAAGAGACCTTTCATTTCTTTCCAATATCGACTCTCATAGGCATAGATTAAAGTATATCGCTTAAATTGAAACAAATCATCATAATCTTTAGCATTTACCATTTTTTCCAATTCCTCTATATAAGTTATATTCGAAAGGAAGGCATTCTTAGAACGAGTAGTTACCAAACTATCCCCTCTTGTTATATAATGATAAAAGGCTTTGTCCAAATATACTGCAACCGCACCTGCACATACACAACGAAAAAGAAAGAGCATATCTTCAGAATGAGACAACCAAGATGGATAGAAAGCTACATGGTTCTCTATAATAAACTTATGCCTTATCAAAGTGTTACATAAGCTAATCACCACTTTCTTGTAAAACATCTTTTGCAAAAGATCATCATGTCCATGATGTTGACAACGTTTTACCCAACCATCGACAGTAAAATAATTGCATATCACCATATCCGCCTTACTTCGCTCCGCCTCTGACACAAGGCACTCTATCATATCAGACTCTGCGTAATCGTCCGGATCAAAGTGAATCACATAATCACCAGTTGCTGCATCAAGACCAACCTGCCTTGCAACGCTCACCCCTTGATTTTTCTGATGAATCACTTTTATTCGCTTATCTTGAGCAGCATATTCATCACAGATTTTGCCACTATTATCAGGACTGCCATCATCCACTAAAATCACTTCTAAATAGGGATATGTCTGCGATAGAATACTATCCAAGCTTCGCCTTAGATATGGTTCTACATTCCATACCGCAACAATTATTGAAACGAGATTATTCATTATCTTCTACTTATAAATTTTTCCTTAATTTTAATGAGCATCATTTCTCTCAATTCCCTGCCTATCAAGAATTTGAAGCTAATCATTCCTGTCAAGAAAACAGTGATTACTATCGACAGAATTAAACGAAGCCATCCCTCTTCCATATATGAATGCAAAAGTAGTACAGGAATGCCGACAACAGCAAAAAGTAAAAAACAAGGAACAACAGTATGTTTAAAATAGCCCATAGTACTGAGATTAGGAATGTAAGTTGTCATATAATATATATTACACATTGTTCCTAAAAACAAGGCAAAAGCATTGTAAGCAAACGGAATCCATGCTGGAGCCCCACACTTATAAGCGATATAGGTAATCGGGATTACCATTATATATATGCATCCATTGGTAAGACTGGTTTTCTTAATCCTTCCTGTAGCATGAACGATATTCATCACTATGCTGCCCATACAACCGATAATGCTAAAGAGCAATATCAAGTTGGTAAATATACAGGCATAATCAGGAACCATTCCTAACCAAAGATTCAATACAAAATGAATCTCTGACATTAAAGGTATTGACAAGCAAGTCATCAAGGCAAAACAAAGGATGGTTCCCTCATGAGTCAACTTAATCATTGCGTCATACTCGCCATCAGCATACCTTTTAATGATTTGCGGTTTAACAGCCATGATGATATTACCAGAAAATCCTCCAACTGCACTTGTGACAGTATTAGCTATACCTGCCGCAGCATTCAAGGCGGTACCAAAGAACATGTTGATCAATATCGTGACTCCTTCACCTCTAGCCATCACTGCCACATTGCCCAAAATATCCCATCCAGAAAAAGCAAAAATTGGTTTTAAGAGAGACTTATCCCAAATGAAATGGTATCGTGTTTCAGGAAAATGGCGAACACAATAGATTCTATTGAGTGCTATCATCAATGTTGACACACAGAAAGTCAAAATACTATACAGTATCAACTTATCCATATTGCCAATTAAGAGCAAATATATGATGACCAATTTTAGCACTGTGTTCAAAATGTCAAAATAGGCATAGATGTCCATTTTTTCATGAGCTACGATAGCTGAACTGTAAGGAGTTTGTGTTACACCCAACATCAAGGAGATAATGCTAAACTGATATACACAGTTGGCTGCAAACATACGTCCTTCAGGTATCACCAGTTTATAATTGACCATCCATAATCCTACAGTTTCCAATATGACAAAGAGAATCAAAGCTATAACGATATGAATCGTCAATGTGGTAGAGAAGGTATCTTTCAACCTCTTTTCATCTCCTCGTCCTAGTTCAAAAGTGATGAAACGTGAGGTGGCACCAATCATACAAACCTGTATGACTCCAAACATACCTACCACGCCTCCAACCACGGCATTGATACCATAGTCATCTACTCCCAATGTGCGAAGCACCACTCGCCCAGTCACTAAAGAAAGAGCTAACGATATGAACATTCGCAAATAGAGATACAATGTGTTCTTGGCTATTCGTTTGTTACTTGTTTGTGTATTTTGTGACATTCTGTACGATATTCTTATTTTTTTGTCTTATAAACATTACTATATTGTGTTTTCGCCACTACTACCAAACCATGATTTTTAAAATAATCAGGATTGGATTTTGTAAAATCAAACAAGACCATTTTTGGGTTATCCTTCATGAGTCGTGTAACCGTTGACAATTCTGCATAATCATTCTTAAACATCCAAAATGAGCTATAATACGGCGGTACGCAATGAGTTAAGGCATACATTGTATGTCCGTATCTCATTCCATAATATATATTATTGCCTTCATTTCCATATTGCTTGATATCTTTCAAGATGATTTGATAGTCATTTTTCTTGTTTTCATCAATTCTTAAATATAACAAACACGGATTATCCAATTTTGCAGAATACTTACGCATATCCAGCATATTAATGACTATCGATGCAAGAAGCAAAATTGTCATCATATAGCTGACACACGTATTTTGCCCCCCCCACCTTTCTATTCCAGCACAGACAAATCGGAGTTACAGCTGCACAATATGGCATCAACTTAAAAATGCCACAATCAGAACCTGCAATACTAATAAAAGATAACAAGATGAATGACACATAAGCCATTTTGTCAGCAACTTCTTTAGACTTATACTCCAAAAGCAAAATACACAAGATGACCCATAATCCCCAAAATGATGGATAAATTTCAGCTGCATATACCGAGTGCTTTATTAAGACTAACATCATAATAGGCGCAGCCAATATACCAATCCAATTTTGACGAGTCACATGTACAATCCTCTTTACAACATAGAACATCAAGAAGAGGTTGGCACAATTGGACAACTGCCAAAAATAGGTACTTTTATACATTGATATCAAATGCCCCAAATTATGAGAAGGTCCAACTTTGTGCTTTAAGACTCCATCCAAAGCAAATGCCAACAAGTCTGTTCTTCCTGACAAAAGCATCACCAACAATGAATAAAGTACGCCAAAGAGGACAATTGACAATATGACACGTCGTAGAATTACTTTTATAGAGATTCTGCTGGAATAAATATCATAGAATACTGCCAAAGCAATCCCAAAAGGAAATAACAGAATATTTGGGAATCTGAAAGAAGTCGCCAAGGCTCCTATAACAGCCAAGCAATAATATAAAGAACTATACTGACGCTGGTAATATTTCACCAAACAAACAGACGCTATTGCCAAACAAAATACTGATGGAGAATCTGGAGTAAACATTCTTTGTGTACCTGCAGCTAAAAAAACGAATCCACAAGCTAGAAAATACAAGTTATTACGCATCTGTTCTTTTGTTTGCAAGCAGACATACACCAACGTCATTGCACCTGCATAAAAGAGCCATCCTAATATTCGCAATGCCAAAACAGTTTTACCGAATATAGCAAGCCAAAGCTTGCACACGAAATCAGACAGAATATTCATGAAATCCATCTGATAGAAAGACGTTCTATTTATCCAATAGAAATTATCCACTAAATCTACATTCCAAAACAAGAAACTCAGTGAATAAAGGATTGATACAAGAAGGACAGTATATTTAACTCTCATGTCAGAAAACATTCTTATTACTAACTTCATTGCTATTCTTTTTATTTATATTCTTTCCTCAATAAAATATCTTGGGCGGCGTTTCACCTCCGTATATATCTTGCCGATATACAATCCTGTGACGCCAACACCTGTTGTAATGATACCACCAATAAACCACATAGAAACCAACATTGATGTCCAGCCTTGAATTGTTTTTCCTTGAAAATCGTATTGGATAAACTTTCGTTTATAAACTACTTATTTACACTTTCGATACCAGTTTGTAGCATATTCCAAATATCGTAAGCCGTGGGCCATCTCATCCATAATGCTGGCAAGATTCGGTTGGAAGGTACGGATTGCCTTGCTGATGGTAGCAATGTTCCATACGAAGATGCCGGCATTCCAATAGTAATTGCCAGCGGCAAGGTATTGATCGGCTGTCTCCAGGTTTGGCTTTTCCTTGAAAGCCTCAACCTTGTAGATTTCATCTACGGATGTTGGCTCTGCTGCGGCGATATAGCCATAGCCTGTTTCTGGGCGGCTTGACTTAATACCGATAGTAACGATGCGTTCTTATCGGAAGTATAGCTCATGTTACTCGGTGGTATTGGTAAGCTTAATGAGGGAACGTCAGACTCCCATCACATCAATGAACTGCTTTGGGTAATCGGGGGTTGACATTGGCCAGAAACGGCTGCCTACGCCGCCAGCCATGATTATAATATGTGTATCCATCATAAATCTCTCTCTTTAATATTAAAGATTTCGAATTCCTCCGTCTCCCTTTAGCCAAAAGGAGAGTTTTCTAAAATCATCCCGTCCTTCTTTACCATTAAAGAAGGCTCCACCTCTCATCTCGGTCTTCTTCAATAGTCTTTACGACCCCTTCGGTTCCCCTTGTAGGGGACAGAAACCTCAGGGAAGAAGAAGGAAACCGCCCTACTCGGTGCTCGGAACCGCTACGCTCTAAGGTTGGCGGACCATCAAAGGTCTACGCCAGTTTTTGCGGGATGGGACCGCCTTGCGCTATAGGTACTTGTATAGAAGTACTGCACCTTTCGGTATCTTCATAGTAAATTTTATTCCAACTTTACCATCCTTTACTACTTGCTTATTCTGACGATCTACTTGAATATTTACGATTTCCACTACATTCAACCTCTTTCTATCATCTTCAAAGTAAACTTTGTCTCCCACAGATAGGATTGTATCATGCAATTCGATACAAGCTACTTTATTATTTTTAAAATAGTCATATGGTTTACCAATGGATTTAAAGTTTGAACGAAAATCCACAAGACCATTCTGAAAGAGAGCATTTCTGGCTTCTTCCTTTGATATTATACCTGTCTCTATTTCAAAATACAAGTTGAATAACTGGTAAGTGTAAGCCATTGCTCTATGAGCAAACTCTGCATCTTTGATTTGAGTTTCTGTAAATGGTGGCATCTGTCGTTTAAGAGGTTCTTTTCCCCTTTCATTATTGACAATGTAGAGAGCATAAACGTTTGAATATTTACGTTCATGTATACGTCGAAGTTCTATTTTGGATATCTGTGAGCATTCGTTATCTTTTGATGTTCCATGAAGACCTTTAACCTCAATTATCAACAATTCATTATTGGCTAAGTGTATCTGCAAATCTTCTTGAAAATCTTCTCCCTCCTTTACCTCTTCATCCATTGACTGCACATTATCAAAACCTAACCATTCCAAATATTGTTTCACATTGTTGACTAAAGAATCACCTGTTTCTGTTAACATCGCATAAAGAAAGTTGTACTTTTTCCGAATCTCGACAATCGACTTATCTTTTTGCTCTATCGTATTCTCATAGATTTGTCGGGCTTCTTCCTTTTCTTCACAAAGCTGAACAATTTCAGGAAGTTCATATTCTTTCTTAGTCAGCCAAGTATTTTTAGTTTGTAATGGGAACAATTCTGAGAAATTACGATATAAGCAATTCGTAAACAACCGTTCCAACAAAACAACCTTATTCTCTATTTGTGGCAAAACAAATGTGCACGTTTTCTTTTCAAAGTAAACATAGGATATGATGTCACCTTGCTCATTAAGAAGCAATGGGATAAAATATGGATTTGGCTCAGTATCATAACTTCCGTTCTTTGGTATAGAAGGATGAAAGAATGTTTGCGAATATGACAATTGATTTTCCAAACCAGAAAAAAGAATTTCAGAAAGACGATATTCATTAACCAATTTTACTCTATCACCGCTTAATGATTTTTGCGTAAAATCCACTATATTTTGATAGTTTGAGAAAACTCCAATACTATGAATATTATTAGACATCCTTATTCCACTATATGGGACCTCATATTTTGGAGCTTGAAATATAATTTTTATAAGTTCTCCTTTTTTCGTCTCAAAATTGCTCTTTAGCAAAAAACAACAAAATGGTACTGGATCAAAAACATTTATTGGCTTTGCCAAACATAGACTCTTAAAAGAACTATCTGTATCGGCAATCGCTTTTTGTTTATCAATCTGTTCTAAATCATATGATATTGTCTTTCGTTCGAATCCAAGGTCTTCTATGACAACACTATATTCATGTAGGTTGTCAGGAAGATCCTGTTCTAAATATATTGGCAATCTATCCCAACAATAGTCAACATTCCTAGCATCGACAAAGGGTCCAAAAGTACCATCATAGGTTTCGAGATTCTCTTTACGAAGAAAATCCACGACTTCTTGTCCCATATCTATGCTTAGCACTCTCGTTGTTTTACTGTTCATATCGGTCACCATATGATTGTGATTATCATTGCTCTTCATAATCCAATATTATATCCTCGTAATTTTTGCTGCAAATTCAAAGATATCAGCAACATATTTAAAGTTGTCAAACTTGCTGGCAATACATACTGGCATAAGGCTCAGGGAACCTTTGGCGGATATCAGTTTTTCTAAAATCATCCCGTCCTTCTTTACCATTAAAAAAGTTTTTTTTCTACCTCTCCGTCTCTCCTGCAAGGAGAGCTCCACTTTCTCCCCAAGCCCCTCTTCCTCAGGACGCGGGGATGTTCATCAAAGGTCTACGCCAGATTGTGCGGGATGGGACCGCCGGGGGTGGGCTGTTTACAACTCCCTATTCCTATACAGATCAACATTGATATAGAATGGAGTATTACAGTCTTGTACCCCTTCCATCTGGAATACAATTCCTTTCATAAAAATCTACTATATTGACTTTTGCTAAAAGTTCATTGTTGAGTTGACATATGCCTTAAATTTTAAAGAATCCATATTTATTCTCTCTATCTCTAAAGGCATTTTCTCCACCTTCTAAAATATCACACACATGTTCTCGTATACCACACCTATATAATATAGGTAAACTCTCACCATCACTATTACGATGCATACTATGCTCTAAGCTTCCATAAACATATTGGAATTTTATCCCCTTATCATTTGGAGCATTCTTTCCATTCTGATTGGCAACAATCACTTCCTCTGAATCAGCACCAACAACAATATTAGGATTATGTGTAACCAATATAATTTGTCGTTCTTTCTTCTTTTCCCGTATATATTTTACCAATTCGTTATATATTGCTCTGTTGTCCAAATTGTCTTCTGGCTGATCTATCAATATTGGGTATTTCTTGTCACTAAAGTCCAAAAGTAGTTTCAATACGACGAAAGAGCGCTTTCCGGGTGACATATCGAACAAACTATCACTTTCATAGTCAACGCTATATTGAAGCGTGAACCAGTTGCTTGACAAAATCATAGAAATAAACGACTGAACATCGTATCCATTTTTGAATGTTATCTCTCCCTTTAAAGCCTTGTTTAACAAATCCTTCAAACACTCTTTGATGCTATCTTTAGTTTTCTTTTGATATTGGAAAGTTATATATACTATCAATGCATTCATTGATGCAGTACGAAGTGAAATGCATTCATTCAATTTTTCCTCTAAATCCTTCTTTAATTCATACCCTGCCGACAATGTTATATTATCATGTTGTATTCGCAGGACAGAAGCTATAGAATTCATCATATCTAAATATGACAAATGTTCATTGAGTAAATCAGAAGCTATAGTTTTACATTCTTTGCTCAACTCTTCAAGTATTTGAGACTCCTTGTTTATCAAAAGTATTTGCTTAGACAGATTCGATATTTGCTCCATTACATGAGACAAATTTTTATTTTCATCAAATATTTTCTTTCCTTCCTGATAATCTGGGGCATTTTGTTTCTCTGCAATTTTTCTAGCTAATGTCTTGCATTCATTATCCACCTTAGCTACAAGAGTCTTGATGAATTCCTGAATGTGTGCATTGGATTGCGCTAAAGTTCTTTGAACTTCTTCTGATATGTTTCGTGATATTTCCTCTGTAAAGCCTACACATGAAACAGCAGGATTAACAGCAAGAAATTCAGAAGTGGCAAGTAAGTTTAACTGTTCAAAATCATGCCGCTTCAATGTTTCTTTTGTACGTAAATCTGCCAATTCCTTACCCACTACTTGGTATTTTTCAAGAAGTTCTTTTTTATCAGTCAATCTACATTGAATAGAATCACGCTCTTTGGAAAGCTTTTCTATTTCTCGTTTTATACCTTCCTTATCTCCCAAAGTCTTAACATAAGCATTCTTTTCCTTATATTGTCTGCGCTTTTCAAAGAAGAGAGAAACTTTTGCCTGAATGGAAGCAAACTTAGCTGCTTCATCAGACTTATATTTTTCGTACGCTTCCCTCATTTCTGGCAAGCTCGTAAGAATTTCAAGAAAGAGCTTATCGGAATCTCCCCTTAAAATGATGTTTGCTATCTCATTCTGTGTGAAATATTCTATCTCCTTGTTGTCTGCTTCCTGTCCATCTCTCCAAAAGACGTGCACGTTATCACTCAGGCCTTTGATAAAGTCGTAGTTTTCGTCATCCTTTATTTTTTGGAATTTAGCAGCCATGGATGCCAACAAGGTTGACTTGCCCGTAGAGCGTCCTCCTATAATTGTATTTAGATTCTGATTAAATGGTATAGTTTGATTCCAAACACCAGCAGTATTCAACACTATATGGTCGATAATGTTATAATCGTATTTAAAATCAGGCATGGCATCGGATATGCGTACTCGTTCTTTAGGCTCAAACAAGATTTGCTTAAGACCTTCAAAAGTCGGGTCTGCCTTAATCCAAGTGATCCTATCATTCGGAAAGACACCCACCTTATCCAAGGAATGAGCATCAGAACCAATGATGCAAGGCTTGAGACTTCGATATGTTGCAATAACCATCTCCTTTGAATCCTTACTTTCCCCCAAGAAATAAGCTATATCTTTGGCATTTGAGGACAATATGACATCTGCCATACGTCCTATTTGTTTGCGTAAAGTATGTGTATTGCAATCTGTATTCAGTAGACCACTCAAACCATCTTGTGACTTGCCTGATAATGCTACAATAACACGGTTGTCAAAGAACTTCTTACTTAAAATATCATGAAGTTCTTCAAAAGGGACAATAAATTCACCTATTGCCTTTTTTATGGCAGCATTCTCTGGATAAGAATTATCATTCGCCAGTTTCCTACCAAAAGAAAGGAGTTGTGGTCGTGTACAACTATAAGTTTCATCACCGCTTTTCATCTTCAAAGAACCAAAGAATTCTCGTTCTATCTCATCTTTGGTCAATGTTGGGTCAAAAATGGCATGAATATTGATAGCCGTACCAGACTTTGTTACAGGTGTTATACGCATTTCAATATTAGGGAGCAATGTCTTACCATCCAATCTCCCCTCTGCTTGAAATTGTAATACTTTATAATAATTGTCCATGGAAAAATAATCGGTTATACCAAACACTGTTACATCCGATTTCTCCAAGGCATCTATATATCGTTCCCAGACTTCATCTGAGTTTCCATAATGATCATTTTTGGCAGTTCCTGGGGTATGTATATGCAAATCCCACTTACGCCATTCAGAACCTCTATTCATAATCAATAATATTTAAAGCTAAACCGGAGTCGCACCGGTTCCTCTTGACTCAACATCAAGCGTGCTACTGTTACACCATTAGTAGTTTACCATTTTCTAAAAGGTTGTCGTTGCGCATCTTTCAACAATTTTCCAGTCAAAGGATTACAACGTTCAAAATTTTCATTTCTCCATTCTTCTATTGCAATAAGATTCCTCCTTTGCAGACATTTATGACCATATAAATAATACTCGCCATTCTCTACATAACCTATATCTATAGAGTTTCCTTCTCCATACATTGCTATTATCTGAGGTTTGCCACCTACATCTATAACAAGTTTTGAATTAATTGTATGTATAAAACAATGAAAGACATACCTACTTGTTTTTGCATTGTCGTCATTAAGATGTTCTATATAATTTTTCCTAAACAAGTCACTACCCGACCCAGCCACAAAGAAATGTTCTTTTTCGTTTAGCAAATCAATTTCCTCAAAAAGTAATTTGCCATTGTAGGAATATCGATACAATGAAAATTCTGAATCGTAACGATTCATATACAAAATTTCAAATTTCCCAATATCCTTGGCATAAAAATCAGACAAAGCTGATTCTAAATAACTTGTCACCTTATTTATTTTGCTTTTTTTATCATCTTCAACAGTAAAAAATACTCCCCTATCTATAAGTGTTACCAAAGATGATAAAGCAAAAGCGGGAAACATAACAGTTCCACATAAAGCAAAAGCATCTGGAGAATTATAACATGCAAACACTTTTTTACCCATATCATAATTCCACATTCCTTTATCCCAAGAATATCGACTATCTGCGGCTATGTAAAGAGAACATATAACATTGTTACCTCTTCCTCGCGTCTGAATTCCTCCCCAAGCCACCAACAGTGTCATTTTCCAAACTCTTTAATTCTCTGTTCTTCTTTCAATGAGCACACAAGCAGTTGTCCATTCTTCTCGGCTACGATATAGCCATCCAAGCCTTGAACTA
>ERZ772820.1167-NODE-1167-length-21636-cov-48.141560_pt1 | contig 21636 bp, 30 predicted proteins | sample MGYA00511377_ERZ772820 | MGnify/ENA primary metagenome ERZ772820 (study PRJEB29015, sample SAMEA2737684) | human gut metagenome | biome: human gut; feature: human-associated habitat; material: faeces | place: China | collected 2012 ... | reverse complement strand
CTATCGCGAACTGCACGGAGACTCAAAATAACGGAGGTGCAGCATGACAATCACGGGTTAAAAATCCATGCGAACATAACCTGTTATGCTGTTTTTGCCCCCAAAAAAATGAAACTATGCGAGAGAGGTTGTGGGTGTTTTGATTTTTTTAATTCCCTTCTAATTCAACGATTATCTCTGTAATTTAACGAATGCCTCTGTGATTCAACGATTACCTCAACCGTTTAACGATTACAACGGCTTATAATGCCGAAATAGACCAAAAACGCACAAACCCCGCCGCAGAATTGCCTGCAGCGGGGTTTGCTTATGTGCTGAAACAGTCGAAAAGCCTTATTTCAAGCGGTTTTCGGGCATAGAAAAAGTCCACCGTAATTCTATCAAAATTACGGTGGACTTATGGCGGAGATGGAGAGATTTGAACTCTTAATAAATGCAGTATTTAAGCCATAAAACGGCTTACTGTGTAAAATCTGCGCAATGCGTTGAAATTCTGTTGCTTTTAGTAGTTGTTTTCAAAGTATGTATTCAGCTTATTAAGTGCCTCTGTTTTGTGCTTTTGTGTAAGGTGAGTGTAGATGTCTGATGTAGTGGAATATTGAGCGTGACCTAAAATTTCCTGAACATCCTTTATGTTCAGATTAGCCTCAAAACAGATTGTAGCAAAGCCGTGTCGGGCAATGTGGGGAGTAAGTTCGGCAAGGCCTGTGGCAGTCTGATAGTCTTTCCAAAGTTTATCAAAGCGTGACTGTGTGTAATATTCGCCGTCACAATTAAAGACAATTTCATTTTTCTTTCCCTTGATTTTAAGTAACTCTGTTTCAAGACCTTTTGTAAGCAGTACATCACGCTTGCCTGCCTCTGTCTTCGGCTCTTTTATGTGTGGTGCATTGTTTACATGATACAATGACTTTGTGATATGTATTATATGGTTTTCAAAGTCTATGTCGCTCCATTTAAGAGCCAATGCCTCGCCTCGTCTGACACCTGTATTGAGAAAGAAAAACGCAAGCAATCCTCCCGGGGCAGAGATTGAATTTTTGATAATCTCGATTTCCTCGTATGTTGGGGCTCTGCGGTGCGTTCTTTTAAGATTCTTGCTTATTTGTATGTATTGGCAAGGATTGCTTGTTATATATTCATTTTGTGCGGCATAAGTGAAAATAAGGCTAAGTACGGATGCGTATGCTTTAACGGTTTTATATGCCCAAGATTTAGGAAACTTTGCTATATAGCGGTTGATTTCACGAAGTCCGATGTTTGTTATAGGCTCATCGCCAAAATAGTCAACAGCCCGTTCTGCTCGTGGCTTGTATGCCTTGACAGAACCTTGGGCAAGAGCTTCAAACGCATGGGCTTCCCATTCTTCCACAACATCAGAGAACGGCATACCTGACTTAGTTTGCTCACTTTCGGGATTATAAGCAAAAATTTTCTTTTCGAGTTCTTTTTCAGTTCTTGCTCTGAATATGTGTCTTTTGCCGTCATAGACGATTGATTTTTCATAAAGCCCGTCAGGTCTGCGGTAGTATTTTTGATTTGCAGATTTAGAACCGCACCAAGGGCAGAATTTAAAATCAGATTGCAAAGTCTTTTTGCATCTCTTGCATTTCATAAAAAACACCTCTGTATTCATTTTTATTGACACAAAGGCTAATTTATCTTATAATAATTAAAGACTTTCCACAGTCTTGTATGGCCTTTGCGTCGTACACCGCTCTATCCTGTTGGCGCAGGGTAGGGCGGATTTTTATTTATTGCTTATGTACGGAGGGTAGTGGAGGGTTTGGGGCATTTTTAAATAACCCTTTATATATAATATTTTTTATTTTTCTTATACGAAAGGTTATAAAACCCCTCAAACCCTCCTCAAGCCACCACACTAACATTACTGCAAAATGTAAACTCGAGTTTACATTTTCGTTTTGTCATTCCAATTTGTGCAATCGATTGCACATTTTCAAAATTTGTTTTGTCCCAACGTTGGGACATTTTCGCTGACTTATTTTGTTTACTCGAGTAAACATTTTCGCTTTATCACCCCAAAATGGGAAATTGATTTCCTATTTTAGGGCGGATTTTTTTTATTTATTCTATTTAATCGGCAGATCGTGGCTGTCGGTGTATGGAGTTTGTTGATTACATTAGATTATTCAAATCAATGTTGAACCCCATAGCTTTTAACTCTCTTGCAATTGTAAATTCACTTGCGCCGTCAGAATAAACAACACCGCTTAAATCACCGGGTAATTCGATAGAACTATCTGACTTAATCAAAATAGTATTACTTCTGCCGAGAAGTCCCATAAAGTAGCCTGCCTCAAAAACAACATTCTGTCTTCCTCTGGATTTTGGTTCATCTTCAGAAACAGCCTTACCCACATCATCGGGAGTAAAAAGAATAATAGCCGCACTTGCTTCACTACCGAAATCTTCAATTTTTTCAATAATTGTTTTGCAGGAATTTGGCTGATCGTGTAAGATAATAGGTTCTATGCCGAGCTTTCTTAAAAGCTCAGCTGTTTTATATTTTAGTTCTCCATTGTGACCGTGAACGATAAACACTTTATTGTTGTTTATCTTACTATCATTTTTGGGTGTGTTTTCATCATCTTCATCAAGGTCGCTTAGTAGTTCCTCGAATGTCGGAATTGTTGCTTTTAATCCATTAGAACACCAAATTCGTTGCTGTTCATCATCAAATAACGCACACTGAAAGCGTGTCTTTTTAAAGTTTGTAACCTCAATGCTGTCTTCGCCAAACTCGTTTGTTAAAAATCTAAGTGCACTTGCGTGCCAAGTTTTAAACTCGGGTAAATCGGCTGTTACTCTTTTATCTAACAGCTCGTTTGCAGTCTGTATTAGTTTCTTTAGTTTTGCACAACTATCCATATTAACATCTCCGTGTAAATATTGTAGCAAAGTCCAATTTTTAGGACAGTTAAAATATTCTTGCAAATAGTGCTTGAATAATCAGAACAAATGTTCTATAATGAATGTGTAAAGAAAAATAAAAAGCTTTGGGGTGATTCTATATGGATTATAAAAAATACATAATCGAATTAATAAAGAAAATCGACGATGAAAAAACTTTAAAGAAAATTTACAAAATCATTAATAGAATATTCGTGAGAGGTGGCTAATCGCCTCTCTTTTTATTTGTTTTTGTCAAAAACATCTTTAAGAAAATTTTTAAATACCATCTTATCCTCGTGGTTTAGCTTTAGATAAACTTCAATAATCTTTTTGTCAAGTTCATCAAGATTATATTCTTCCGATAGCTCATCAAGTATGTAGTCTTCATCATCCGAGAACATATCTCCTACACCTTCAGTAAGCCACATAAAGTTTACATGGTATTCTTTGCAAACTTGTTTGATAAATAATTCTTTAGGCTCAACAAGTTCATTTTCAATGTTCTTGATGACACTTCTCGAAACTCCGACACGCTCTCCAAACTCTGTTTGTGAGAGTTTTTTCACTTTTCGCAGAGTTTTAAAACGCTCGCTTATGCTCATTCTATATATCACCTCGCTGTAGAATTTATCTGATGTATTCATTATATACGGTATTTAATGGCTTGTCAACCCTAAAAACAAAATCTTTTTTGTTAAAATAGGGTTGACAGACCGCATTTTCGGGTGTATAATGGGCTTACAGACCAATAAGGAGGTGAATTTATGATTTACACGGACAAAACTATCAAGAGAGAAACAGAGCGACAGGATGTTAAATGCTTGTATGAGGAACTCTTGAAAAACGCAACAACAGAACAGAAGGAAAAAGCTTATATAGCAGCAACAGCGTTCTTGCTCGGTGCACAGCAGAAATCAGCTTAGGAGGAGATTTATATGGCTGACACACATACAGACGAAATTTTTAATGTGTACGGTGCACTTGATAATCTCAACAAGCGAATGAAATCTGTTGAGAACAAAGTTCCCGATTACACAGCAGATATGCTTGAAGTTTACCGAAATCTCGGTGCTCTTACAAAGCGTATCGCAGAACTTGAAGAACTTGTAACCAACACCCAGAAAACAGCGTAAGGAGGTGAGGAGATGGGAGGAAAAATGATTGGCAACTATGCAAATGACGGAACACTTTATATATCTGCAACAAATATTCAGGAGTTTAAATGCCTTATAAATAAGGCAAAAAAACAAGCTGACGAACTGCAAGATACAATTAATCAGCTTGAGTTTTTCAATTTTCATTTTAAGTTTGCGACTGATGAGTAGCTTTTTGTTCTTCAATCATATTTTCAGCTATTTCAGTATAGTATTGAAAATATTGTAACATCTAATTACAAATAATACAACAAAAATCGAGGAGGTGAGGAAAATGGCAAAACTTAAACTTAGTTCTTCTTGATATTGATCCTAATGTTTTCAGACAACCGGCATAAGGAGGTGTGAAAAGTGAACTTATGTATAATTATGATACTAACAAATCTGTGTATATCTGTGGTATTCTTAACTATCGCAATAAAAATAATAGCTGTCCGCATTATAAAAACGCTTGACAGCTATTTGAATAAATATGATGCACAGATTATGGATTTAATTCGCTGGGCAAAGGGTTTAGACAAACATCAATGAACGCTTTTCCAACAGGAGTAAGTGTTGCAACTCCTTTATGTAAATCAAATTTTTGATTACTGTTATTTAATTTGTTCATGGCTTCTATTTGATTTTTGAAATCTACTACTATAGGTAAAGAATCAAAAATCTTATAGACTGAATCATCAGTTATGTGTTGATCATATGCGATGCTTATAAGACCCATACGAGATAAAGACGATAAAGAAATTGATTGTTGCTCAATTGAATCGCAAAACTCATTACTACAAAAAATATTAGTTTGCAAAATTTTATAATCGCCTTTTTCAAACTTTATCATTATTTCGCATATTGGCAAATTTTCTTCAACTGAAAAACATTTTAGGTTTTGGGCATCTATAGGCGACATTTGTTGAATGATGTCAGAAAAAGACGGATGAATTTTTTCGATTTTTCTACTGTCGAATGAATTGACGATTAACTTTTCAAACATTTCACGAATTTCGTCTTCATTCATAAAGTATTTCGCTTTTTCAAGAGCAGGTCCAATAATTGATTCTCTCGATTCAACTTTATGTTCTGTTGGAATATTATCTACACCCTTTTGAATGTTAGCTTTAAAGTCTTCAAACTTTTTTTGGCGCTTTAATTCGGCTTTTATTGAAGCATAATGTATGCCACCTACAGCTAAGTTTATGAAATCGGCTAACAGAGCGCCTGCAACTTTTGTTGGTGGATTTGTAAGATTACTTACTGCTTCTGATTCTAAAACAGCTTTTGTAACACCATAAGCAGTATCATTTATGTTTTGGTCACTCATATGTGCACCACCTTTCTAAATTAATAATAACATTATTTGGGTAATAAAGCAATAAAATATCGAAAAGAATAGTAGAACTTGAAAAAGTTCTTGCCGCACAGGGGAAAACAGCGTAGGAAAGGAGTGATATAGTGGAAATAACAGTAAAAGGTACATCAAAAGAAATTGCTGACCTTGTATCGCAAGTACAAAGTCAGCAAACAAAAGTAACATCAGTTAATATTTCCAATAGTAACGCCGATGATTTGGTCGTAGAATACAACCATAAAAGGCATATGAGTAATTGTGTCGGACGATGTTGATCTTATTTTTACATCTTTTAAAATTATGTAACCATCATTACCAACAATTACAGGTTCGGAATCTGTAGAAGAAATATTTTTTAAGTATTCTTCTTTAGTATTATCGCAAATCTTATATAAAACGCCGTACAAAGAATTTTCATCGTCTATTTCCTGTTCAGACGGGACCTTACCTGAAATGATTCCGGCAGAGGTTGTTAATATCAAGTTGTTTTCTTCTAAACCTTCGACTTCCGGAATACAAGACATAGCTATTATTAAGCTTTTCTTAAGTGATGAATGATTCATATTAATTTCACCTCGCTTTCTGTATATGGTTAGTGAATTGGGGTTCACCACTAAATATAGTATAACATAAAAAGGTTGTGAAATCAATGCACATTAAAGAATTTAGTATAATTTTGAGAGAAAACAGAAAACAAAGAGGAATTTCACAAAGCGAACTCGCTAAAAAAGCAGGCTTTACAAAAAGAGCTATCCAATACTGGGAGAAAGGAGAAAAAAGCATTTCACTTGAAAACGCTGATAAGTTGTTTAAGGCGTTAGGCGTACAGATTACTATTGGAACTCAATAACAACTCATTATCGAGTTTAACTTTAAGGAGGAAACAAAATGGCAAGTTTAAAACTCATTGACACCAAGGATAAATTCCTGCTTGAGATTGACGGCAAGGAAATTCCGTATGTTACAAGCTATCAGATTACCCGAACAGTATGCGACGTGGTACTGCTCAAGTTGGCACTCAGCGTTGCCAATGTGGAAAAGGTTGAAATCGTATCAGACAAAATTACAGAGGAGAGCAGGAGGGAATGACATGGCAAGAGAAAAGCCGTTATTTCGAGACAACCTCGACAGGTTAGACATTGCGTTTCCGGATAAGGAAGTTTTGCAGTATCGGGACATCGCAAAGTATCTCGGAAAAAGTTGCGTTACTGTTAAGCGACACTTTCAAAAAGACTATAACAAGAAACTCGGCGGAATCAGCAAGGCAGTCCTTGCAAGTATTTTGAGCTAATTAAAGGAGGCATAACCAATGGCACTCAGACACATTAAAACAAAACGCAGTCTTAAGGACGAGAACAAGCACTTACATAGCTTAGTCAAGCACTTGCAGATTGAGCTTGAGAACGCAAGGCTTGACCTCGGCATAATCAACGGCTACCGCAAGGAGAACATTAAGCTCAGACAGCGCATTAACAGTATGTATGCATATGATGTTTTCGGGGAGGAGGTGTAACCAATGAACCGATTAATACAAAACGGATTTAACGAACAGTACAGAATCGTTGATGTCAACAACAATCAGATTAGAATTGAGGACATTCCTGATAACCTTGTAGGCTTGGTGCATAAGCTTAATGACTATGAGGCAACTGGCTACAATCCTGATTTTATCGACACCATTTCTTATATTCTCGAAGATATGAAGGATTTGCTTGAAAATCCCACAGGCGAAAACATCAAGACTTGCAAGTCTAAGATTAACTACATTTTAAGCGCAAAAGAAGAAAACCGCTGACAGCACGGCAATGACGGCAATGCTTTCAACGGTTTAAGGATATAACTATAATAACAAGTTTATTATATCCTTAATTTTATAAAAAATCAAGATATAAAGGAGAAAAAAGAATGTCAGTCAAAATATCAGCTTTTGAAATTGAAAATGTAAAAAGAGTAAAGGCGGTTGCTTATGAACCGACCGAAAACGGACTTACCGTGTTGGGCGGTAAAAACGGACAGGGCAAGACGTCTGTTCTTGACGCAATCGCGTGGGCTCTCGGCGGTAATCGTTTCGCTCCGTCTGCTCCGTACCGTGAGGGTTCAACAATTCCGCCACATCTAAAAATCAAGCTCTCAAACGGTATTGTTGTGGAGCGCAGCGGTAAGAACAGCAGCCTTAAAGTAATTGATACCTTAGGCAACAAAGGCGGACAGGCTTTGCTTGACGCATTTGTCAGCAACTTTGCTCTTGACCTGCCCAAATTTATGAATGCAACAGGCAAGGAAAAAGCTGACACGCTCCTGCAGATTATCGGTGTAGGCAACAGAGTTTACGAGCTTGAAACGCAAGAAACACAAGTATATAACGAGCGCCGTGCTATCGGTCAGATTGCCGACCAAAAGAAAAAGTTTGCCGCCGAAATGCCCGAGTTTGAGGGCGTGCCTAATGAACCTGTGTCAGCCTCGGAACTTATCAACAAACAGCAGGAAATTCTTGCACGCAACGGTGAAAATAACCGTCTGAGAGCAGAAAAAGATAACCTTGAAAACCGTGCCAATAATTTGCAGAGCGAAATCAACAGGCTTAACGAGGATTTGAGGAAATATAATTCCGAGCTTACAAAAGTGCTTGCACAGCTTGAACAGAGCAGAAAGACCGTTGCCGAACTGCACGATGAAAGCACGGCAGAGCTTGAAAGAAACATTACCGAGATTGACGAAATTAACCGCAAAGTCAGAGCAAACCTCGATAAAGCAAAAGCTGATGAGGACGCAAAGGAATATTACGGCAAGTACGCCGATATGACGGCACAGCTTGAAGAAATCCGCAAAACAAAATATGACTTGCTCAACAACGCAAATTTGCCCCTTGACGGCTTATCAGTTGAAAAGGGCGAGCTTACATACAACGGTTTTAAGTGGGACAACATGAGCGGTTCGGAACAGCTTCGTGTCGCTACGGCAATTGTTCGCAAGCTCAATCCCGAATGTGGATTTGTCCTGCTTGACAAGCTCGAACAGATGGATACCGACACACTCAAAGACTTTGCAAAATGGCTTGAATCAGAGGGATTGCAGGCTATTGCTACAAGAGTATCAAGCGGTGATGAATGTTCAATAATCATCGAGGACGGCTATATCAAGTCCGAAACAACCGCACCTGCAGCAACACCAACTTGGACAGAAGGAGAGTTTTAATTATGGCTACAAGAACTACAACAGCAAAAACAAATACAAATGAATGCGTAATCAAATGTAATCCGCACAGAGAGCTTGCCTGCGGTTATACCAAAGTCAAGATTATGCCCGAAAATTATTCAAGAATTGTTTTGATTGCAGGTATGACAGGCAAGTCAATACAGGACCTTACAAACGAACTGCTCAACTACGCAATCGACTATGTTGTCATTGATGTTGACGGCAATAAAATCAACTTTTCAGATGTACAGGGGGTAAGATAATGAACATCACAAGAGGTAAAATCAAGTCGGCTCAAAAGGTTGTAATTTACGGTCCCGAGGGTATCGGCAAATCAACTTTTGCTTCGCAGTTTCCGAACCCTCTGTTTATCGACACAGAGGGCAGTACAAAAAACCTTGATGTTGCGAGAATGGATAAACCGACATCGTGGACTATGCTCAAAAGTCAGCTTGAATATATCAAAAACAATCCGGCTGTATGCAAAACAGTTGTTATTGATACAATTGACTGGGCGGAACAGCTTTGCATTGACGATATTTGCTCAAAGTACGGCAAAAAAGGTATTGAAGATTTCGGCTACGGAAACGGCTATGTTTATGAAAAAGAGGAGTTCGGCAGATTCCTTAACAGCCTTGAAGATTTGATTGACAGAGGTATCAATGTTGTGCTTACCGCACACGCACAGCTCCGCAAATTTTCACAGCCTGACGAAATCGGCGAGTATGACCGTTGGGAGCTTAAACTCGGCAAAAAGACTGCTTCACAGATTTCTCCGCTTGTAAAAGAATGGGCGGATATGGTGCTTTTCGCTAATTACAAAACTATCGCAGTCGCATCGGATAAAGACGGAAAAAAATATAAAGCTCAAGGTGGCGGCAGAGTGATGTACACACTTCATCACCCTTGTTGGGACGCTAAAAATCGTCACGGACTGCCGGAGGAAATGGAGTTTGATTATTCAGGTATTTCACATATTTTTAATAATAATACAGTTTCAAACCACACTGCCCCAGTTACGCCTACTCAACCTGAACCGAATGCTTCGACTGTGCCGGCACCTATACCAATTCAGCCTGAGCCACCTGTAGCTGAACCGGTTGCACAGCCTAAACCGTTATACGAGCCTAATATTCCTGACGATATTCCAAAAGCTCTTGCCGATCTTATGAGAGCAAACGGAGTTGACGAAAGCGAAATCAGACAGGCAGTATTTACACAAGGACATTATCCTTATGAAACACCGATTAAAAATTATGACCCACGCTTTGTTCAAGGCTGCTTAGTAGGCGCTTGGGATAAAGTCTTTCAGGTAGTAAGCAACAACAGAGATTTACCATTTGAATAAGAAAGGAAGATGAATAATGGATAGAGAATTTGGTTGGAATGATGAAATAACCGAAGAGGGCGGAAATTATGAACCGCTCCCCGAGGGTAATTATGATTTTACAGTAGCAAAGGTTGAGCGTGCTCGCTCACAGGGTAAAAATAAACTGCCACCCTGCAACATGGCAAAAGTGACTTTTACTGTATGGGGAGCAGATGACAAGAGAGAAATTACAGTTAATTTCGTACTGCACTCCTCGCTTGAATGGAAGCTGTCACAGCTCTTTTTGTCCGTGTCAATGAAAAAACACGGCGAACCGCTCCGTATGAACTGGACAGGTATTATCGGCAAGAAAGGTAAATGTCAGGTTATCATCCGCAAATATGTCAAGAATGACGGCACAGAGGGCGTAACAAATGACATCAAGTATTTTTATGCCTACGATGAACAGGTGACAACGATATCGCCTGCCGTAGCACAGTCTGCACCTCAGCAGTATGTACAGCCTACATATCCGCCACAGTATAACACACAGCCTGCAATGCCAAATACTGCTACGCCGAATAACTGGACACCGGGTAGCTTTTAATGCAGTTACGACCGTACCAGAATGAAGCGAAGAATGCCGTTTTCTCCGAGTGGGAAAGTGGCAATTTAAAAACATTACTTGTCTTGCCTACAGGCTGTGGCAAGACAATAGTTTTTGCAAAAATCACTGAAGAATGTGTCCGTCGAGGTGACAGGGTGCTGATACTTGCCCACCGTGGAGAATTGCTCGACCAAGCGGCGGACAAAATCAAAAAAGCAACAGGACTTAATTCGTCGGTTGAAAAAGCCGAGCAAAGTTGCATAGGTTCGTGGAACAGGGTTGTTGTAGGCTCTGTACAGACGCTTATGCGTGAGAAAAGGCTGTCAAACTTTGACAGCGATTATTTTGACACAATCATTATTGATGAAGCACATCACTCAATCAGCGACAGCTATCAGCGTGTACTTGAACATTTTGACAATGCAAAAGTGTTGGGTGTTACAGCAACACCTGACCGAGGAGATATGAAAAATTTAGGAACAGTATTTGATTCGCTTGCGTATGAATACACACTCCCTAAGGCTATCAAAGAGGGGTATCTGTCACCGATTAAAGCTGTGACAATACCGCTTACACTTGACCTTTCGGGAGTTGCCACACAGGCAGGAGATTTTAAAGCAAGTGATATTGACACGGCACTTGATCCGTATCTTTATCAGATTGCCGAAGAAATGAAAAAATACTGTAGGAACCGTAAAACTGTTGTGTTTTTACCTCTTGTAAAAACATCGCAGAAGTTCAGAGATATTTTGAACGAACACGGCTTTAATGCCGCAGAGGTCAACGGCAACAGCGAAGACAGAGCAGAGATATTGCAGGACTTTGAAAACGATAAATACAATGTCTTGTGTAACTCAATGCTTTTAACCGAGGGTTGGGACTGCCCAAGTGTTGACTGCGTTGTTGTTTTAAGACCTACAAAGGTGCGTGGGCTTTACTGTCAAATGGTCGGCAGAGGCACAAGACTTGCTCCAAACAAGACGGAGCTTTTGCTCCTTGATTTTTTGTGGCATACAGAGCGACACGAACTTTGCAGACCTGCACATCTCATTTGCGACAACGAAGAAGTCGCACAAAAGATGACCGAAAACTTATCAGAACAGGCAGGCTGTCCGATTGACATTGAAGAAGCGGAGAAAAAAGCAAGTGAAGATGTTGTTGCTCAGCGTGAAGAGGCGCTTGCAAATCAGCTTGCGGAAATGCGAACACGCAAACGCAAACTTGTAGATCCGCTGCAGTATGAAATGTCGATTCAGGCGCAGGACCTTGCAGGATATGTTCCTGCATTCGGCTGGGAATGTTCACCACCTACAGATAAGCAAAAATCCAAGCTCGAAAAGCTCGGAATATTCCCTGATGAAATTCAGAGTGCCGGCAAAGCAAAACTTATTCTTGACAGGCTCGAAAAGCGAAGAATTGAGGGCTTAACCACACCTAAACAAATCCGTATGCTCGAAAGCAGAGGCTTTCAGCATGTGGGCAAGTGGCAGTTTGACGAAGCGTCAGCCTTGATTTCAAGGATTGCCGCAAACGGTTGGAGAACTCCGAAAAACATTAACCCGAAAACATATGTACCGCAAAGCGAGGTGAATACGGTTGGACATACTTAATGCACTTGAATACATCAATCCATCAGAGCTTGACTACCAAGAATGGGTAAATGTCGGAATGGCACTCAAACAAGAGGGATACAGCGTAAAGGACTGGGACGATTGGAGCCGAGCAGACAGCCGATATCACAACGGTGAGTGTGAAAAGAAATGGCAGAGCTTTAACGGCTCTGCCTCACCGGTTACAGCCGGCACAATAATCCAAATGGCTAAGGACAGAGGGATGACTTTTCGGGAATCGAAAGAACTCGGCTGGGATGATGAAATTGCTTTTGAACAGGGCAACATCGGAGTAACAGCCTGTGAGGGTGTAAAGTTTCACGAGCCTGCAAACTGGAATCCTGTGAATGAAATTGTAACCTACCTTGAAACCCTCTTTGACAGCTCCGAAAATGTCGGCTATGTAACCGAAACTTGGGAGAAGAACGATAACGGCAAGATTAAATATCTGCCTACAAAGGGCAGTTGTGACCGTACGGCAGGTGAGCTTATTGCCGCCCTCAACAATTGTGACGGTGATATTTCAAATGTATTCGGTGATTACAAACCCGAGGCAGGAGCGTGGATAAGGTTTAATCCGTTGGACGGTAAGGGTGTTAAAAACGAGAATGTAACCGATTATCGTTACGCTCTGGTAGAATCTGACTGTATGGCTCTTGAAGAACAAAATGCAATCATCAGAGAGCTTGAGCTGCCTGTTGCGGTGCTTGTTTATTCGGGCGGAAAATCAGTCCACGCTATTGTTAAGATTGATGCCGCAAACTATGACGAGTACCGCAAAAGGGTTGATTATCTTTACAATGTATGCCGTAAAAACGGCTTTGAAATTGATAAACAGAACCGCAATCCGTCAAGGTTGAGCCGTATGCCCGGTGTTATCCGCAATGGCAAAAAGCAGTTTATCATTGACACAAACATCGGTAAATCCGATTTTTCCGAGTGGAAAGACTGGGTGGAGAGTATCAACGACGATTTGCCTGACCTCGAAAACCTCGCAGATTTTTTTCAAAATCCTCCCGAACTTGCTCCGCCTCTTATTGACGGTATTTTACGACAAGGACATAAAATGTTGCTTGGTGGTCCTTCAAAGGCCGGCAAATCTTTTGGACTTATCGAATTGTGTGTAGCAATAGCAGAGGGCACGAAATGGTTTGGCTTTCAATGCACGCAAGGAAATATCTTGTATGTAAATCTTGAACTTGACCGTGCTTCCTGTTTTCACAGATTCAAGGATGTATATGAAGCACTGGGACTTGAACCGAAAAATCTCAACAGAATTGATATTTGGAACTTGCGTGGTAAGTCCGTGCCTATGGACAAGCTCGCACCTATGCTTATACGCAGAGCCTTGAAAGGCAATTTTATAGCGGTTGTGATAGATCCAATATACAAGGTAATTACCGGTGACGAGAACAGTGCTGACCAAATGGCACACTTTTGCAACCAGTTTGACAAGGTATGTACAGAAATCGGATGTGCGGTAATCTACTGTCACCACCACTCAAAAGGTTCTCAAGGCGGTAAAAAGTCAATGGATAGAGTTTCGGGTTCGGGGGTTTTTGCTCGTGACCCTGATGCACTTCTTGACCTTACACAGCTTGAAATCGGCGATAATCTAATCAAACAACAGCAAGACGAAGCAACCTGTGCGATATGCAAAAACTGGATAAGCAGATTTAATAAAAACATTGATGAGTTATGTTCTCAAGATGATTTAGTTACTGCTTCTAAAATGCTTGATATAGCCGAAAATGCTCTTCCTAAGCAGTCTTACATGCTAATGCTTAATGATATAGCTAAGTCAAATAAAGCTGTACAGGGCCGCACAGCGTGGCGAATAGAGGGCACACTAAGAGAATTTCCAAAATTTGATGCTCTGAATTTGTGGTTTGATTATCCTATACACAGAGCTGATACAACAGGTGTGTTGAAAGACTGCAATTTTGAGGGCGATTTTAACATCAAAGGCTCGCCCTACAAAAAGAATTTCAGCAAGAAAAAGAGTGAATCGGAACGCAAGCAGGAACAAAACAATGCCCTCGAAACAGCGTTTAGCGGTGCTGAAGAAAACGGTCAGGCAAATGTAGCTGACTTAGCAGAATATATGGGAAAGTCAGAAAAAACGGTCAGACGATACATAAAAGAGCACGGCGGTTTTTGGATAGACGGCGGTGAAGTAGGGCGAAAGGACACGGACAAAGTCGAATAATTTGTCTGTCTGTCCGAGAGACAAAGTCGATAAATTTTATGTCCCTGTCCGTGTCCCTAAGACGGACAAAGTCGATAAAAAATCGAAAATGTCCCTCTCGGACAAAAACAGGGACAAAGTCGATAAATTATCGAGAATGTCCGAGGGACAGACAAAACTATATATACTACGTATATATAAACGGTGTCCGTTCCCTTAAGGTCACAGGGGTGAAGTAGTTGTGCGAAGCTTACGCACAACAACTCCTTCCCCTGACCTGTGACTAAAAGCAAAATTCAAAAATCAAAAGTAACTTTAATGCTTTAAAGGAGTGAAATGTTAAAAATGGAATTTTTTATGGCGATGATACCGCCGACTGTAACTGCACAGGAACATAAGGTTATGGTAAAAAACGGCAAACCTGTTTTTTATAATCCGCCCGAGGTGAAACAGGCAAGAGAAAAGCTCACATCTCATTTGGCAAAGTTTAAACCGTCAGAACCGTACAAGTCTGGTGTCAGGTTGATAACAAAGTGGTGCTTCCCTCGCGGTAAACATCAGGACGGCGAATATCGTATAACAAAGCCCGACACGGACAATCTGCAAAAAATGCTAAAAGACTGTATGACCGCTCTCGGCTTTTGGTCTGATGACGCACTTGTCGCAAGTGAGATATGCGAAAAGTTTTGGGCAGAGGTTCCGGGCATTTACATTGAGGTGGAAATGCTGTGAATATCTCGGAAGTTAAACGCAACCTTGAAAGAACTGTGTTGTACAATGGTGCAGAATACATTCTGACAGGCTGTATCATCAGACGAAGCATAACAGGAAAGTTTTATTATCAGGCTGAAATAAAGGATTTAAACGCTAATTCTGCATTGTTGTATTGCAGACTTGAAGATTTGGAGGAGATGAAATAAATGTATTCAGCTATATGTCAAATATGCGGTAACAAATTTACCGCAAGAGCAAAAACAGCAAAATATTGTTCAGCTTGTGTCAGTAAAGCCAAAGCCGAGGCGGCGTTACACAGAAAAGAGCAGTTAAATAGACCGCTGACAACCGATACAGAATTTTTAATATGTTTATATACATACAGAGGTGATTCGATATCACGCATTGCAACGGATTTGAACAGAAGCGAAGAGAATGTTCAAAGCATATTAAATGAAGCAAAAGCAAGCGGTCATTATAACGAGCACATACAAAAACATCTTAACTCTGTGAATTACAAAAGTACACTTAGTGACGATTATGTAGACAGCAGTAATGCTATTATGGACGGCTATAAATAAGGAGGATAAAGAAAATGATTGATTGTTCAAGAGCTGAAAATTACCTTGCGGAAAAGCAAAGGATGACGAAAAGAACAGGAGACGGAGTATGTCACATTAAATGTGTGGACTGCCCTTTAGGTACTATGAATAATGGTATAGATGTTCTGTGTACAGACTTTGAAACGCTGTATCCTGAACAAGCAATTGCAAGTGTTCAGAAATGGAGTAATGAACACCCACAGAAGACTTACTTAAGTGAGTTTTTAAAAAACTATCCGAATGCTCCGCTTGATGATAGCGGAACACCTAAACTTTGTCCTTTTTCATTAGGGCTGACAAGTGTAGAAAGTTGCAGAGAAGGCCACAACTGTATTAAATGTTGGAATCAGCCTATTGAGGGCGGTGAAAAGTAATGGACTTAGAAAAGGTTGCTATAATGCGACTACGCGAAGGTGCCGAAATAAGCAAATATTATTATAATAAGCCTTTGCTATTATGCTATTCTGGCGGCAAAGATAGCGAAATAATTTTAGACCTTGCGCTTAAGTCAGGTATAGATTTTGAGGTTTCACATAGTCATACAACTGCCGATGCGCCCGAAACCGTTTATCACATTCGCCGAAAGTTCAAAGAGCTGGAGTCTAAAGGAATTAAGTGTACAACGCAAATGCCAACTTTCAAAGGTAAATCTGTCAGTATGTGGAGCTTGATTCCGGCTAAGAAAACCCCACCCACTCGCCTTGCACGATATTGTTGTGCAATACTGAAAGAAACAGCAGGACACGACAGAGCGATTGTGACAGGCGTAAGAAGAGCGGAAAGCACCAACAGAGCTAAAAGCGGAATTATTCAGACTTGGAGTAAAGACATCTCAAAGAGAATTATCATTAACAACGATAATGACGAAAAGAGAAAAATCGTTGAGCATTGTCAACTACAAGGGAAAACGGTATTCAATGTCATATGTGATTGGTCAAATGACGATGTAAAAGACTATATCAAAGAAGAACATATAAATTTAAATCCTTTGTATAAGTGTGGCTTTCACAGAGTAGGTTGCGTTGGTTGCCCTATGGCAGGAAAAGGAAGATACAAAGAATTTGCACTGTATCCTGGATACAGGAATTTGTATGTCAGAGCGTTTGACAGAATGTTAGAAGTTCGCAAGCAAGCAGGATTAACAACTAATACGTGGCAATCAGGAATAGATGTGTATCACTGGTGGATGGAGGACAATGTTCTGCCAGGGCAGCTAACAATAGACGGAGAAAATGATTGGTAAGGTGAGAATATGAAACAGAAAAAACTTGATCATCTTGAGGAGAGTGAAAACAATGACACTCGAGGAACTAAAAACAGAAATATCTGAACGCATAGAAAGCGAGCAGGACAAGCTGAACAGGCTTAACGATTGCAAAAGCAGAAAAGACAGGAACTACTACATAAGCGAGGGTATGCTGATTGCATTTCAAATTGTTTCAGATTATCTTGAGGATTTAGAGGTGATAACTTGACAGCTAAAGAGATTAAGGAGATTAACCGGGAGATTTCACGGCTGAGGGCGAAGATAGTACGCATTTCTGCCGAGGCTGACAATACATCGCCTAAGCTGTCGGATTTACCGAGTGCAGGTCAAACATCTGACAAAGTCGGCAATGCGGTTGTGCAGATTGCAGATATTCAGAGGGAGATACAAAACCTTGAAATCCGCCGAAACGCAGCGCTCAACAGCCTCTCCCGTGACGATTTTGTGGAGAACTGTTTGTTTATGCACCTTAGCTTGCGATACAGCTGGGCGAAGATAGCAGTTGATACAGGCGGAATAAATACACCGGATAACATAAGAAAAATGTGCAACCGCCACCATTGGTAAATTTGTCCGTTTTTCCGTTCTAAGGGTGATATAATATAAAATGAAGAAATCGATAATAAGAGGCATTTTGTAGTTCTCCTTTTTCAAAAATAACGGCAGACCGCTCTCGCTTGAGGGCGGTCTGCTTATTTTACATAAAGAGAGGTGGTGACGGTGGCAAAGGGAAAGTATGAAAAATGGCTTAAAAAAGAAAATTTACTACTGCTTGAGGGCTGGGCAAGGGACGGTCTGACCGATGAGCAGATTGCTAAGAATATAGGAATTACAGTATCAACATTTTATGAGTGGAAGAAAAAGTATTCGGAGATTTCGGAGTCCTTAAAAAAGGGCAAAGAGGTTGTGGACTATCAGGTTGAAAACGCTTTGTTATCCTCTGCTCTTGAGGGCAACACTACTGCTCAAATATTTTGGCTGAAAAACCGCCGCCCCGACAAATGGCGAGATAAGCAGAAAGAAGAAACCGACAAAACCGCACTCGATAAACTCGACAGCATTTTGAAAGAAATCAAAAAGGACGCAGAAAGGAGCACAGACGATGCCGTACACGAGTAAGCAAAAGGAATACATAGCAAACGCAACACATCGTTGGAACATTAAAAGCGGTGCGGTGCGTTCGGGCAAAAGCTATGTTGATGTTACCTGCATAGTTCCTATGCGTATTCGTGAAAGAATAGGCAAGGACGGCTTGTGCTTTATCATCGGAGTGTCAAAGGAAACTATCGAGCGAAATGTTTTACAGCCTATGAGAGAGCGGTATTCATCCGATATTGTGGGCACAATTAACAGCCGAAACATAGCAAAGGTGTGTGGCGAAGATGTCTATTGCCTCGGTGCGGAAAAGGTCAGTCAGGTTGCAAAAATTCAGGGTGCGTCCGCTAAGTATATCTATGGCGATGAGGTTGCAAAGTGGAATGAAGATGTTTTCAATATGCTTAAATCCCGACTTGACAAGCCTTATTCGTGCTTTGACGGCAGCTTAAACCCCGAACACCCTACGCATTGGCTAAAAAAGTTTATAGACAGTGACGCAGATATTTATTTGCAGGAATACACGATTTTCGATAATAAATTCTTATCCGAGGAGTTTGTGAAGAACCTTTGCAATGAATATGAGGGTACAATTTTCTATGACCGTCTTATTCTTGGCAAGTGGGTGCGTGCCGAGGGTGCTATTTACCGCAGATTTGCCGACAATCCAAAGAATTTTTACTGCCAAATTACCGACAAAATCAATACAGATTTACCGTACAGGCAGTTTTTGAAATCGGAACTTGAAGAAGTAACAATCGGCATTGACTTTGGCGGCAATAAATCGGGCCACGCATTTGTGGCAACGGCAAAGACAAGAGGCTACAATAATTTAATAGCATTGAAAAGCGAACGACACTTCGGTGAATACGACGGAAACGATATTGACAGGCTGGCAATTAATTTTGCACAGTCTGTTTTTGATTTATGCGGTGTTGTGGACTTTGTGTATTGGGATAATGCCGAAACTGTACTCGGTCGAGGAATTAAAAGAGCGTTTGAGGAGCATTTTCCAAATACGATAGTCAGACCGGCACGCAAATGTCCTGTACAAGACCGTATTCAATGCACCTTGCGGCTTATGGGTGCAGGCAGGTTCTTTTACACTGACGGCTGCGGCACGCTGAAAACGGCTCTTTGTGAGGCTGTTTGGAACGATAAAAAACTTGTTGACGAAAGACTTGACGATGGCTCAACCGACATCGACAGCCTTGACGGTTTTGAATACACATTTGAACGGGATATAAAAAGATTTATAAGGGCGGTGTGAAATGCAATTCATAAATTTTTTGAAAGGAGTGTGGCAGAGAATGTTCCCTCTAAAGGATATTAAACAGGCTTTGGGCGTTAAACTTGCGATTACGGATGATATGATGCAAAGCATTGAAATGTGGCAGAAATGCTTTGCGGGGCAGGCTTTTTGGCTTTCCGACAGCGTTATAAGTTTAAGGCTTGAGCAGGCGATTACAAGAGAGTTTGCAAACATCACGCTTAACGAAATGACCGCAAGCGTAAGCAATGACAAATTGCAGAAAATCTTTGAAACCGCAACAGAAGACCTTAACTCCGAATTGCAGTCGGGACTTGCAACAGGCGCAATAGTGATTAAACCGTTAGGCGGCGACAAGGTGCAGTATATTTCCGCAAATGCCTTTGTGCCGATTGAATTTGATGCAAGGCATAGGCTTGTAAAAGTCATCTTTCCTGAATTTAAGAAGATCGGCGACAACTATTACACAAGGCTTGAGTATCACAGCCTTGATACCGAAAAGGGATTGACAATTACCAACACTGCTTATGTGTCTGCAAGTGGGGGGCAACTTGGAAGAGAAATTCCGCTTGCGGCAGTTGACGAGTGGGCAAGCCTGCCGAATGCTGTTACATTCCCTGCAATGCTCCGCCCTGCTTTCGGTTATTTTCGCACACCGATTAAAAACACGATTGACGGCTCATCTTGCGGTGTTTCTGTCTACGCAAATGACATAAATCTTATTCGTAAAATAGACACACAATTTGGCAGACTTGATTGGGAGTTTGAGAGCGGCGAAAGGGCAATACATGTTGATGCCGCAGCTTTCAAGAAAGAGGGTACTGAAAAACTCAACAAAAGACTTTACAAAGCTGTAGATGTTGACCTCGGAGATAATGAATTGTTCAAAGATTTTTCTCCTGCAATTCGTCAATCTGATATTACCGACGGGCTAAATACATATCTTCGCAGACTTGAATTTTCGGTCGGTCTTGCATATGGCGACCTATCCGACCCCGACACTGTCGCAAAGACGGCTACGGAGATATTATCGGCTAAGAACCGAAAGTACAACACGGTATCGGCAATTCAGAAACAGCTTAAATATTGTCTTGACGATTTGGTGTATGCTCTCGCTTTTTACAATTCGCTGACAACAAGCGGTTACACATTCGTTTGTGACTTTAAGGACAGTATTCTCACCGATGAACAGACCGAACGCACACAGGATATTCAGGACTTGAGTCTTGGAATTATGCGGCCCGATGAGTATCGTATGAAATGGTACGGAGAGGACGAAAAAACGGCGAAAAAGAACCTGCCGCAGTCCTCCGAGGTAGTTGACTGATGTTTACGCCTGAGATTATGGAGGCAATCCCCACAGCGCTCGAACAGATTTTTGACAGCCTGCAAATGAGCATAATGGCTGACATTGTGCGAATGTTGGTGCTTGCACAAGAGCTTACACCGACAAGCGTTTACAAAATCGGCAGACTTTACAAGCTCGGTAAGAGTAAATCAGCAATCAAAAGCATAGTGCAAAATACACTTGATTTAAGCAATAGTGAGATTAAAAACATCTTTTCGGGAATTGTAGAGAACGGCTATAACGAGGCTGAGAGCGTTTTTAAAGAGCAGGGCAAGGAGTTTATACCCTATGCCGAAAATGAACCGTTACAGCAATTTGTGAGGGCGGTGCAGGCACAGACACAGGGCGAGTGCAAGAACATAACGCAGTCAATGGGTTTTGCCAAGCGACAGCCTGACGGCAGCTTAGGCTTTACTCCTGCCGCCGATTACTACCAAGAAACTCTTGACAAAGCAGTAACCGAGATTGCAAGCGGTGCGAGTGATTATAATACCGTACTCGAGAAAACCGTAACCGAAATGACAAACAGCGGCTTGCGTACGGTTGACTATGCAAGCGGTCACAGCAACAGAGTTACGGTTGCGGCAAGGCGGGCGGTTGCAACGGGACTTAATCAGGTTGTGGGCAAAATCAACGAGGAGAATGCCGAAAAACTCGGTACAAATTACTTTGAGGTATCGTGGCACAGCGGTGCAAGACCGACACATCAGGTGTGGCAGGGCAGAGTTTACAGCAAGGAAGAGCTTGAAAGCGTGTGCGGCCTTGGCACAGTAACAGGCTTGTGCGGTGCAAACTGCTACCACTCATATTCTCCGTTTACTCCCGGCATAACCCCACGCACATACACAGATGAACAGCTCGACCAAATGAACGCAGAGGAAAACAAGCCTGTCGAATACAACGGCAAGACCTACACAAAGTACGAGGCAACCCAAAGACAGCGCAGACTTGAAACCACAATGCGTGCACAGCGGCAGAAAATAAAACTGCTTGAAGAGGGCGGAGCAGATGAGCAGGCTCTC
>ERZ772820.1166-NODE-1166-length-21655-cov-6.793889_pt1 | contig 21655 bp, 16 predicted proteins | sample MGYA00511377_ERZ772820 | MGnify/ENA primary metagenome ERZ772820 (study PRJEB29015, sample SAMEA2737684) | human gut metagenome | biome: human gut; feature: human-associated habitat; material: faeces | place: China | collected 2012 ... | reverse complement strand
TACAAAATTCACAATTACCTAAATAAATATATTAATCATTGTTCTATTTTTTCTTTAAACATATCTACTATTTCCTCTTCAGGTATAAACTTTACACCTTCACAATTACTGTTATATTCTGCATCGCTTACATTAGTTGGTGTATCACCACTAAATTTAGGAACATCTTTAGCATTAAAAAAACGCATATTTGAAATGGTATATTCTTCCAAATATTTTAATTCTTTTAAAATTCCTTCATCTTTACAGTCAAATTTTAACTTTAATATTCTCGCCTGTTTTTTAGGATACTCGTTAAGCAAAGGTAGAACTCTACTTATTAATTCCAATAATGATAATCCGTCATTATCTTCTCTCAATTTATAAGATAAAATATAAATATCAACTATATTTGTAGCCAATTGTTCATGTTTAAAATGGTGGATTCTGCTTTGTAAATTAGTTGATTTAACTTCCAATTTAGTATCTTCATTAATTGAAAAATCAAATTTCATTCGATCTTTATTCTGCCAACTTTTTGCTAAATCGATTTTATTTCTAAAAAAGTATATTGAATATAATTCTGCATACAAACCTTGTAGCATTTCCTTTGAATAACTTTTCTTTCTTGCAAAAAAATTATTCATAATACTAAAAACTTCAATTATCATATCCATGTTCACAGTTTTATTTAAAAAAAATGTATCACATAATTCTAAAAATACATTTCTATCTCTATCAATTTTTGAATAACATCTTACAACATGGCATATATCATGTTTTTTTTCATTATTTTCAATATATGTAATTTTACTATTACATTCAAAACTAAGTTCTTTTGTTTTTTGGGCTACACTATCTCTTTGTTGCTCCATTGAAATGCTAATTAATGAAACATTACCATCTTTATCTTCTCCAACAAGTAAACTATCATTAACTCTTATCAAAGAAAAATCATATGTTCCATTAAATGCATTTTTATTATCTCTATAACTTTCTAATACACCCATTGTTTTAACTCCATTAATTTTCTGCTACAATAAGGTTTTGCATACGACCTATATAATTTGAAGGTATGTATAAGGCAATTGTAACACTATTTCTACCCGTCAAATTATCATAAATATTATGAAATTGAATTTCAATAACATTACCTCTTATAATTCTTCTATCACCAGGATATTTTATATCATCACCTATTGCCCCCTTCGGTCTCTGACCAACCATATAATTTTTTATTTTTCCGTTTTTTACATCATGTTTTGAATCTTTTTGAACCCATTCTTTTCCTATTTTTTCACATCTAGGCCACACTAAATCACATTTGATCTCCTCGCCTGTATTTGCTAGAAATTCATTTATCTTTTTTATAAAAGTATAGTTGCACTCTGCCTCTAGTGGAAAATGAAATTTAGAAAGATAATCATTTACAATTGTCGAAAATGATAAATCTCTAATAACTTTATTATGACTATCCTTTCCATATGATTCAATTTGTATTTTATCTGAAAAATCCCTCAAAATTTGATTAATTACCGCAACATTATTATTCTGGAATTCTTGTCTTTCTATAAAATTATTTTCACAATTCCAAGAGTTGAAAGAATATTTTGTTGTCTCTGCAACAGATGTTCTTGTCATTCTTAATCTATCGCTTAAAATAAATAATCGTTTCATATTTTTGAAATTAATTCCATTCAAATTGTTTTGTTCAATTGTAAACCACAAATCTTCCTCGTGATTTTTTATATCTTCAAACTCTTCTAAAATTTTTTTCGAAGCAAAAATTCTGCACAAATCTAAAATATCTCTCTTATACCCAAACCATCTTGCTCTTTGTTGAACGGTATCGACATTTGAAGTTCCTTTAGAAGTTCTAATTATATAAGTTATGGATAACCCCTTAATAGTTAATCCTCTTCCAAGCATATCTCCACCAATATATATATTATTTGTATAATTTTTATCTTTATCATTTAAATGGTTATTTCCTGTAATTAAATGAATTCCACAATCTTTTATTTGATATAAAATCGCATCTTGAATTTCATCATAATTCTTAACCGCCACACCTTGATTTCTATATTCTTCAAATGCCACTTTTAAATGATTCTTTAAAGACTCAAATTCAATATCGTCAGGATTTCTTGCAAGCATTCTCCAATGTTCAACAATTTCTTCTGTCTTATTTAAAACCGACGACAAATCTTTAACTATTCTACTAGGATGAATTAGCATTGAATATTTTTTGTTTTTTTCACTCCTCTCATGATATATAGCTGCACCAACAAAATACATTGATAAAGCTTTATAAAAAGACTCAGGTACACCATTATTATCTAAAATTGATTTTTCACTTTCATCTATTTCTATACAATATTGACTTCCAACATCATGAAATGTATCCAAACCACAATATCCCACCCCTGGTTCGACTAATAATCCAAAATCTGGTGATAATACATTCACAACTGGAATAATAATATTTGCTTGTGGAGTTGCAGTTACTGATATAAAAGCTCTTTTTTTGCATACTGCTAACAACTGTTTTATTGCTGAAAAGACAGCACTTTCTTTTCCCTTTTTAGATAATGTGTTTAACGAATATTCATCTCCTTCATCATCAATGATAAGTATTGGTTGTTCATTAATTGAACTTTTAGAAATTAAATCTTCCCTTAAATCATTTATTCTTTTAGGATGTTTTAAAGTAACAATAATTATTTTTTTCCCTAATTCTATAAAATTATTTATTTTAGATTCTGTTAACTCATCCTTATCTTCAACAGTACTCAATACAACTACATCATCAACATTTTCAAAATATTCTTCTATTCTGGTCTTATTTTGTTTTAATAAATTATTTTTTGTTCCTCCAAAAACAATTACTATATTATAGTTATTATCAAATGCTAATGCTATAAGAGAAATAAAATTCGATGTTTTTCCACTTTGCACTTTACCAATAACTAATCCTGTAATTGATTTTTCCTCATCAACCAATGGATTTGGACAATATCCTAAAGTTTTTGCTGCATTATTAACAATATTACCCACACCATTCTCCTCAATGCCTTCATTAATTAGGTAATCTTTTATTTTTTCTATATGTTTTCCTGATATATCAACCATCCAGGTTTTATTGTCATTTTCAAGATTTGCTTCGATTATTTTATTCATTATTCGTAATCACTTCCCACATTTTTCAATATTTCATTCATTCTAGTTCTAATTGCTCCTGGCGACACTTGCCCATTAATACCTAATTTTCTAGATTGAACCTCAGATATTGCAAAAGCAAAAATAAAATTCTGCATAACTGATATAAACTTAGGTTCATCAATAAACTTGGAAAAGAAAACATGTTTGACATTCCATTTTATTACATATTGATCTTCTCCCTTATCAATTATTTTTAACCATTCGTCGTTACTATTTTTATCATCTATAACTAAGTTGAATGTATATGTAACCCCAGATATATCAAATGTAATTTTCTTTTCTTCATTTTTTATTACATTTGCTGCATTCTCCTCTTCACTTCCAAATTTTTCCTGATTATTGCCTGTTACAATATTTTCTTCATCTCTTTTACAATCATTTATTATAGGATTTTCTATTATTCCTGCCTTTTTAAATGATTCAACCATTTTATTTATACTTTGATTTGCGTCGTATGTTTTTCTTACTCTAATTTTTTTTGCTTTTTTTACGTACTCTCTTGTAATATCCTTTAATTTATCAATAAATAAATCTTCTAATCCATTATTCCAATCAAAATTATCTTTTGTTTGAACAACTGGCCAGTCATCCATATTTAATTCCCCAAATAATCTTTGATATTCAAATGAATTTGACTTTCCAAATATTTCCTCTGGTCTGTAATTATTTTCATATCCACCGATAATTACTCTTCCTCTTCTAATTAATGTAAATCCAGCCTCTCCAACAGATGCTTTTTTTCTAATTGCAATTTTGCCCGTAACATGATATTTTTTTTCATTCATTTCTATTTCAAAATTTATATCATCTTTTTCCCATTTTATAATATCACCATTCTCAATTTTTTCTGTATATACTTCAGGATCCTCAAAATTCAATTGTTCCTCATTATACACAATCCTAATATTTCCCGTTCGTAAATCGACTCTATACATCCCTCTAAGCATATCCTTAGTTTTTCCCACTTGTCTTCCCTTTATTGTTCGATTTAATTTCCATATTCTAATAATTGTACCATGTTCTTTCGGACTGCATTGTTCTTCTTCTACCTCTATTTCCTCATTTTTATATTTGCTTAATGCCTCAACATCTACAGTTGTTTTATATCTAATATTACTCCCTAGTTCTGTTGTCGTAACAGACCATTTTTTTCCAAACCAGCATGCTGCTGTCTTTAACCCCATACCAAATTCACTTCTAGTTGTCCTTTTAGGTGGACTATCTAATACTATTGCCCTTTGAAAATCATTAAAATCCATTCCATAAGCATTATCCTTTATTTGTAAATAATATTCATCATCATCATCTTTCTCGTAGGTTATCTCTATTTCACATCCATCCCAATACTTTGTTTTTTCTAATTTTTTTTGGTAATCATAATAACTTTGTGTGGAATTATCTACAAATTCAGCTATTGCAGTCCATATTTCATAATTGATATTTTTATATGTTGCATATACACTTGTTGTAGGTCTAATGTTAATCTTTTTCGCCATAACTACCCTCCATATTCAGTGACTCTGAGCATATGTTCAATTAAATGCTCTACTACATCAACGCTTACAGTGTTGCCAAGTTGCTTATATTGCTCACTTAAGGGCTCTTCTCCGAAATTTATTTTTCCAAACCCATATAATTTTGCTATTTCACTTGGTTTTAAATATCTCTTTTCTATCCCAAGTATTGGAGTCTGATTTATCGCAACAAGTGTAGGAATAAAATCCGGTTTTTTTACTCTTACACCTGAAGGTCTAAATTGAATAATGCCTTCCCATATATCATTTATAGAATCCCCTGCATTCCATTCAAACTTTTTATCTGACTCTGACAATTTATCAAAATGATTCTTATTTTTTTTATACCACTCATCATATATTTTCTTATTATCTTTGTAAAATCTTTGATTTTTTCTTATAATTGCCTGCTTCCATTGGGGCATTTGTTCGAAATTTTCCACATCGTTTTTAAAGAATTTGGGCCACAATGGCGATATAATGTATCCATTATTTTTCTTCAACATATGATACAATTCATTCCACATATTTATTGTTTTCTTGCGTTCTTTTTCAATGTCTTCCATACTATTTATTTCAAAATACTTTTTCTTCAATCCCTTATTAAAAGCTCCCCATGTATAGATTGAAGTTTGTTTTCTAGTAATACTCTTATCGATTTCTATTTGCTCCTTAGAATTAATTCCTAACTTATTTCTATTATAAGCCATTATAAATATCCTCTCTCTTAAAGCCGGTATATTATAAATTTCATTAGGACTAATTATTATATCATCCACAATATATCCTTCTTCTTTCAAAGCATTTTTTATGACATTCCAAGTATTTCCATTGTCATGATTTCTTAGATTTCTTACATTTTCTAAAAGAATATATGGAGGTTTCTGATTTTCAACAATTTTCATTATTTCAAAAAAAAGTGTTCCCTTAATTTCATTTCTAAAGCCTTCTTGATTTCCTGCTTTTGAAAATGGCTGACAAGGAAATCCTGCAAAAATACATGTTAATTCTTCATTTCCTATAGCCTCATTTATTCGATTATGAGTTTCTTCACTTTTCAAATCATTTAATGCATCAATTTTATAATTTAATTTATATACTGCAGCTGCATTTTCGTCATTATCAGCCGCAAAAACACATTTTGTTTTTAGATTTCTTTTCTTTGCTACTCTATCTATTCCTTTATGAAAACCACCTATTCCACAAAACAAATCTATATATCTAAACATCTTTTTTCAACTTTCGTTTTTATTTATCATTTTACCACATATTATTCTCTTTGTAACGTTTGCTTTTATACTTTCATTAAAACTATTTCAATATAAATATTCCATATTTTATCTACAAAAATATTATTACAAATACTGTCAATTACTTATTTACTAATTCGCACAAAATTCCTCTTGGCATTTTGTAAAGCACTTTTCCAACTGCTGTGTCGCCAATTTTGTCATAAATACGTCCGGCGCTATATGACTCGCCAATGACTGTACTACAACTATTTGCCACATGCCCAACTTTTCCAATTCCCGGCATTTTTACAAGAATTGCTTCGTGGTCATATTTGTTATCCGGTTCTTTCTCAAGAAGCACTTCCATATCCTTTTCAAAAAATTCGTCACCTTCAAAAAATCCTGTTCCTGTAATTGTAAAATAAATCTTATCTGCCATCTTTTTTTCCTCCTTTATAGCTGCTATTTTTCTTTTTCCTTTTATGACTCCATTTTCTCATATTCACTGTCCCTTTTTCAGGACTCGATTTTGCCATTTTTTCGAAACTCTGTTCTGTTTTCACTTATTTTAAAGCATAAAAACAGTCCACAAGAGAATTTCATAATTTTAATTCGCCTGTGGACTTCTTTTGTTTGTTTTTGTTTGTCGACATATATTTATTTTTAGATTTATTTTTTTGATTATTTTGCCTTTAGTTCTATATTTACCTCTCCGCTACTTTCATCAACACTTACCTCAGCATTTATGCCCTCTTTTTCCATTTCATCTTCATTCATTTCGAGCTCATACTTCTTGTCTTCGCCCTCGTAAATGTATTTTCCTTTGCCATTTTCTTTAAGTTCTTTTTTATCACTATTGTTTTCCAAAAATACATGGACATGCTTTGTTATTCCATTTCCGGTTGCCGCATAAGACACAACATCTGTCATTGCAAATATAGCAAGCATAACTGCTGCAACCGCCACATAACGTATTCTGAATTTCTTTATTTTGTGATTATTCTTTTCCATATGTTCCACCTTTCTTAAACACTCGTCTGAAATATTTATTTTGTCAAACATTTCTTTATATTTATTCATCTAACCAATCTCCTTTGACCATACTTTTAATTTTTGCTCTAGCTCTCATAAGTCTTGTTTGAATTGTAGTTTCTTTTATGTTTAATATTTCTGAAATTTCTTTTACTGAATATTCTTCGTAATAATACAAATGAACTACTATTCTGTATTTTTCGCCAAGCTTCATTACTGCATCATATAGTTCTGATTCTTCATCATTTTCAAAAGAAAATTCGGCATCTGATTTGGATTCTTCCAGCGAAACTATTCTTTTGTGCCAAAATGATGTACACATGTTTTTCGATTCATTTACAGTCACTCTTATAAGCCATCTTTTTGCATGTTCACCATCAGCAAATTCGCCTTTATATTGTAAAAGTTTTAAAAATGTATTCTGGACTATGTCTTCGGCATCATATTTGTTTCGGCAATAATTATAAGCAATTTTAAATACCATATTTGCATATTCCGATACAAATTCTTTGTACTTTTGCGTTTCCACTGCTTTCCTCCTTGTTGCTTTGAAAGATCTTTCTAATAATATAACAATTCAGGAAAGAATAATATCACATTTATTTTTTTGCCGGGTTGTGGCCTGCCTGTTTATCATGTTTCCCGGGCTTGTTTTATTCTCTAACTTGTATTATGTCATTTTTTTATTACTCATTTGGGAATTTTCAAAAGAGAAATTTCAAGCCTGCTTTTATTTTACATACCGTTAAAGCAACAATTTCCCCCTTTATTTCTAATCTACATAATCCGCGACCAGACTTTAAAATATAAAAAGGACGAAATCCCATAACAAAGATTCCATCCTTTTTATATTTTCTTTAATTCGGTTTTATTAAATTACAAGTTTCCAAAACCGGTTTTCCTAACTCATTTAAATTAAATTACAAGTTTCCAGAACCGGTTTTCCAATCATGCTAATTCTTCTTAAATTCAGTAAGTTCAATTCCTTCGTTTCTTTCCAATAAAAGTCTTATTGACCATTCATTTGTAAATAAAATCAAAGGATTTCCTTTCATATCCTTAACTTTCTTAGTATCACTTGGACATTTTATGCTGTTCAAATCTGTTGCAGGATCTTTAACCCATCTGATGTGACCATAAGGTAATGGCTCAAGTCTTACATCACAGCTATATTCATTTTCCATTCTGTATTTTAATACGTCAAACTGAAGAGTTCCTACAACACCTACGATTATCTCTGACATTTCAAGATTGTAGTCCTGGAAAATCTGTATAGCACCTTCCTGTGCAATCTGTGTTACACCTTTCATGAACTGTTTACGCTTCATGGAATCAAGTGCTACAAGTCGGCAAAAATGTTCAGGTGCAAATGTAGGGATTCCTTCGTAAGTGAATTTTTTGCCCGGAGTACAAATTGTATCACCAATTGAGAAAATTCCCGGATCAAATACACCAATTACGTCTCCTGCATATGCCTCATCTATTACTTTTCTATCCTGCGCCATAATCTGCTGCGGTCTTGATAATTTCATTTTCTTTCCACTTTGTACATGGAACACATCTTTTGTGGCATCAAATTTGCCCGAACATACTCTCATAAATGCAATTCTATCATGATGCGCCTTATTCATATTTGCCTGAATTTTAAATACAAATCCTGAAAAAGGTTCTGTTATAGGATCTATTAGTCCTATATCTGACATTCTTGGAAGTGGTGATTCTGTCATTTTTAAGAAATGCTCCAAAAATGTTTCTATACCAAATGTAGTTAAAGCTGAACCGAAAAATACCGGAGATAATTCACCTTTATCAACCAAATCCTGATCAAATGGTTCACTTGCTCCGTCTAACAATTCTACATCATCCATAAGCTGGTCATATAATTCATCTCCAACCTCGCTCTTAAAGGCTTCATCTTCTAAATCATAAGTTGTCTCCGCTGCGCTTTTTGCGCCACCAACAGATACTGCCTGAAACATTGATATTTTCTTTGTATCTCTGTCATAAACACCTTTAAATCTCTTACCTGAACCTATTGGCCAGTTTATGGGACAAGTCTTTATTCCTAAGACATTTTCAATTTCTTCTAAAAGTTCATATGGATCCCTTGCTTCCAAATCCATCTTATTGATAAACGTGAAAATCGGAATATGTCTCATTACACAAACTTTGAAAAGCTTAATTGTCTGTGCTTCAACACCCTTTGAAGCATCAATTACCATTACTGCTGAGTCTGCTGCCATTAAAGTTCTGTATGTGTCTTCCGAGAAATCCTGATGTCCCGGAGTATCCAAAATGTTAATGCAATATCCTTCATAATTAAACTGCAATGCTGATGAAGTAACTGAAATTCCTCTTTCCTTTTCAATTCCCATCCAGTCAGAAACCGCATATTTTGAATTTGCCTTTCCCTTTACTGAACCAGCTGTGTTAATTGCACCTCCGTATAACAGAAATTTTTCTGTTAACGTTGTCTTACCGGCATCCGGGTGGGAAATGATTGCAAATGTTCTTCTGTTTTCTATTTCTTTTTTCAAATTTTCGTCCATTTTATTCTCCAAATGTTTATTTTAACTAAATTGTGCCGACATCATTATATGTTGTCGTGGCAAACTTCCCCGACTTTGATTCCTACGGATTGTTCCGTGCCAAGCACTCTCACAATTATATACAATTATTTTCTTTTCCACAAGACAACCTGCGTAATTTACTCAATCAGCGAATGTTCCATCATAAACTTTAATTTGCATTTTGTTACTCTTCCATCGAACTCGATTTCAAGCAAATCACCGGATATTTTAAGTACTTTACCTAAACCATACTTCTTATGCATAACTGTTCCTGTCAAATAAATTTCTTCTATTTTATCGGCATATTCAGACTCCGTAATTTTTTTGCGTTTCGTTTCCGTTTTCTGATAAGAAGTTGGTTTAGTTAAATCTATGTTATTTTTATAAGACGATGATTTTGACATACTTCGGGTTGACGATATACCTGTTATTCCATATATATCACTAGAATTTGCACTATTTTTATTTTCGATTCCAAGCAACTCATTTGTAAATGTAGAACCGTCGTCAAATTCAAATATGCAAAGTTCATTTTTTGCCCTGGTTACACCTACGTAATAAAGTCTTCTTTCTTCTTCATACTCTTTTGCCTCTTCGCCTTTTGCTTTGCATGTTTCATAATTTGCTATAACATTTTCAGGAAAAATTCCATCAACTGCATCCATTATGTATACTTTGTCATACTCTAAACCTTTGCTTGAATGAATTGTTGATAAAATAAATTTGCATCCATTATCGTAAGGCTTTTCTTTTATAAGCATCGCAAGTTCATCTAATCTGTTTATTAAAGCTAATGCAGACGGCTCATTATATGCGATTGCCTGAATTATACTTAATTTGCTATCCTTTATATTTGACCTGTCTAAATATTCCTTATATCCCATAGAATGTATAATTCTATAAATTGCCTTACCTCCACTTTCTTCAAGCATTCTTTTCAAATGTGTCTGCATCGATTTTACACTTTTACGTGTACCCGCGGGAACATCTCCATAATCAATGGCTGCATCCAAAATTGTAATTCCTCTTTCCTGACTTATTTTACATACTTGTGTTGCCACGGCTTTACTCATATAAGTATTTATCTTGTAAAACATTTGCATAAAAATTTCTGTATTCGTTGGCTCCATTGCAAATCTGATAATATTTTTTATGTCCATCACAACCCTATGCGAGAAAAAAGTCAGGTCAGCATTTTTAATTCTATATGCAATTCCTTTTCTTTCTAACAAATCAACCACCGGAATAATGCTCTCATTATCCCTGTAAAGCACCGCTGTCTCTACATCTGTATTCTCAGTTACTTTTGCCAGATAACTATATTGTGCACGTCGGTTTTTCAAATGAATTTTCTGTATTTCAGTCCCTGATTCTCTAAATGCTTTCATATGTTTTTCATGTCTGAATTTATTTTTCTGTATAAATTTATCCGCAGCATAAACTATTTTTGCATTTGACCTGAAATTTTCTTCCATTAGCAATACATTTGCGTCTTTATAATTTTTTTCAAATGAAAGAAGTGCCTCAGGATAGGCTGCCCTAAACCCATAAATGCTTTGATCCTCATCTCCTACCATAAATATTTTTTTATATTTGCCTGCAAGTGTTGCAATAATCTGATGCTGAATTTTAGAGGTATCCTGTGCCTCATCGACACAAATATATTTATACATTTCCTGAAAATATTCTAAAATCTGTGGCGATACTTTTAGCATAGTCAGGGCATACACCATTTGGTCATCATAATCCATAAGTGATTGCTTTTTCATTTCATCACAATATGCGCTATAAATTTTTAAAAGTGGTATATCCTGTTCGTTACCAGCTTTATCTATCTCTTCTTTTGAAAGTTGCATATTTTTTATATACGTAATTAATGTGCTTATGTTTTTCAAATCGCTCTCTGTCGGATATTGATGAACGAGTTCTGTGTAAATTGCAGACAAAAGCTTTGTTTTATATCCCTCATCAGTCAACAAATCAAATGCTTTTTTCCCAACACATATTTCACAATATCCTATTATTTTTGCACATATTCCGTTTATGGTTCTAAACTCAAGTCTTGCAGCAAGTTTGTCTCCAAATATAGATGCAAATCTTTTTCGCATATCATTTGTTGCAGCCACAGTATATGTAACTGTTAGGATTTCTTCCGGACGAATTCCTAAGCAGTAAATCATATATCCTAATCTGGTAACCAAAACCGTGGTTTTTCCACTTCCGGGAACAGCCAAAAGCAGTGTAGGTTTTTCAACGCTCTGCACTGCTTCTAACTGTTGTTTATTTAATTTTACATTGAATTTGGTAATAAATTCCTGTAATGTCATAATTTTTTTCTTCTCCCCATTTTCATCATTAGTTCCTCTACAATCTCACTATTCACTATATCAAAAATAAAAATAAAATTGTATACTTGTAAAAATAAAAATAACAAAATATTTTTTAATAAGTTATAATTATTCTATTATCAATCAATTTTTTTCTTAGAAGTGGGGTGAATTAAAATGGAATCAAAATTTCAAAAAAATATCAACAAATTATCCGATTCTTCTGACAATACCGCTAATAATGGAGACTTTATCAAGCGTGATTACGATCGTTCAATAAACATGTGGAATGATGTTTATTCTAATTGTAAAATTGTAGATTTAAAGGGAAAATCATTATCTGTTGAGCCTATGTTTGATATTTGTCTTGATATTTTTGCCAGCGAATGCAAAAAGGTATTAGATTTTGGTTGTGGAACAGGAGATGTTATTTTTCAATGCTATGAATTTGGGAATATAGATTCAGGGCTTGGTATTGATTTGTCAGAAACCGGAATTGAATTTGCAAAAAAATTTGCTTCCGTAAACAATTATCACAATCTTGATTTCCAAATTGGCGATATTTCTTTTTTTGATAATTATAATAGTAATAGTTTTGATGGTATTATTTTGTCTAACGTTTTAGATGTTATGCCTAAGGATGTTGCTTTAAAGACTTTTAGACGGCTTACGGATTTGCTTGTTCCTTCAGGACTTATGTTCGTTAAACTCAATCCATATTATGAGAAATCTGATATGAAGGCATGGGGATTCACTCAGATAAAGGATAATCTTTTCGAGGAGAATGGCGTTCTTAGATATCGTGAGTTAGATACTGCTTCATGGAAGCAAAGTTTTGAAAAACATTATGAGATTATTCGCTATCTTGAATTTCCTTATCCGTGGCAGGATGGTATGAACCGCTTGTTTTTACTTCAGAAAAAATTGTAAATATTGTAATAATTATTTTAAATAACGGAGTAGTTTGCCCATCTACATTGGGCAACTTCTTCCATTATCTTTTTCCATATCGCCTTTAACATATCTTGCATTAAATTCCATATTGATATCTCTTATTTCTCTCTTTCCATCAATGTAATCATTATACATTTCAGCAAGTCCGGCCATACATCCGTCACAGTTAGCCTCTATGTTTCCAAGCGACTCCTCAACTATCTTTTTTCTTTCTTCTCTTGTTGTATCTTTTATTAAATATCCTGACATGCTTTCTCTCCTAATATTATGTTATTTACGCTGTTCTAATTTTTATGTAATTATAATCTAATTTGCTTTTTCCCTTAATAATATGATATTTGCCCTCTCTTTAATCGACGGCTATTAGTTGCAAATTTTACTTTAAAAGAGAGCCAGATAAATCTGACCCTCTTTCTAAATTATACATTATTTACTTACTTTTACAACCTTTTTGCTGCTCCATTTTCCTGCTACTTTCTTTCCGTTCACCACTTTGTATGCACGAATCTGAACAAAGTATTTTCCAGGTTTCAATTTTTTAAGAACAGTTTTTGCATTATTCTTTGTAATAGTTTTAATTTTTGCTTTTTTCATCTTTTTGTTAACTGAATATCTAATCTGATATCCTGTAACAGCTTTCTGTTTTCTCCATTTAATGATAACACTCTTTTTCTTATTAACCTTTGTTGTCACCTTCTTAACTTTGCCCGGTTTTGTAACAGAGTTATCATTGTCTGTTTTGTTTGTTGTATCAGAATTGCTTACATTTGTTGTTCCGGAATTATTTGTACCTCCCGGTGTTGTATCTGCCGGAGTTGTTCCGGAATTATTTACAACTGTAATTTCTTTTGCAACTTCACCTTCATATAATGTATTAAATGTTACTATAACCTCATATGTTCCTGCGTCCTTAATTTCAGTAACCGCAGCACCTGTAGTTTTATTTTTAAATGTAACTGTATAATACTGGTCTGATACAATTTCACCGGCTGCATCAGTAACTGTTACTGTTGGTAATGCAATTGAATTTCCAGTGTATTCATATTTTTCATTTGAAATATTAACACTATCAATTCTGCTTATTGCAATTTTTTTACTGTCACCACAATAACACTTAAATTCCCTGTAACCGTCAGCTTCTAATGTTGCTTTAATAATATTTGCTTCGCTATCATAGTTATGTACATGTTTTTCTTCTGAGTTAGTTACGTTTATTTCTTCATCAGAATTTACAAGACTATTCTTATCTACTGCAATATTTCTAGTATCAATTTTTCCTGAATTGTATAATTTATCATACGTTGATTTTCCTTCATCATATGCACAAATTCCTCCAGCATATTCGTATGCATTTATATCGCCATTATTAATTAATTCAGAACCATTTACACCATATACATATGCTAATATTCCTCCGCCACATCTGTCAGATAAAATATTTCCATTATTTATACAATTGTTAATATCAAAGTAATATCCATAATCAACTATTCCGGCTGCGCTTTCTGCTGATATATCTCCGTTATTTTTACAATTACTAATTTTTATTTTGTTGTGATTCTTTGTATTATTTATATATTCACAGATTCCTGCTGCGCTATCATCTCCATCAATATTTCCATTGTTTTCACAACTTGTTATTTCTAACTTTCCATTGGCTTCACAAATAATTCCGGCTACTGTACCACCTTTGACATATCCTTCATTTACACAATTACTTATTATTAGTTTCCCCGGTGAATCAAAATTACCTTTATATTTAGAACAGATTCCGGATGCATAATGATCATAGTAACTATTTGCTTCTATTCTTCCCTTATTTATGCAACCTGATATCTCAGTTGTCCCCGGAATAAGTTCTCCCTGAACATCAATTACTATTCCGCTTGCTATATTATAGCCATTAATACTACCATTATTTATACAGTTCTTAATTGTGCTTGAATATACATTGACTGCAATTCCTGCTGCCATGCCATTTTGCATAGATAATTTTCCATTGTTCACACAATCTTCTACAATAGTATTTTCAGTTATTATATATGCAATTCCTGCTGCTGTTCCACCTGATCCCGTACCTGTAACATTAGCATTATTTGTGCAACCGATAAATTTACAATTATCCGCAAAACAAACCATTGCTGATAAACAGTCATTAAGGTTATTAAGATTTTTGTTACCACTAACACTACAGTTTCTAAAAACTGAATTTTTTGCTCCAATTGCTATGTCTGCAGCCATTCCACTTGTAAAGTTTTCATTTACATATTTAATATTAATGTTCTTTATTTCACTAGAATAAACAAAATTAAATAATGGTCTGTTTTCTCCTCTTTGGTTGATTCCTGATATCGAATGGCCATTACCATCAAAAATAATATTTACTGCATTCACATTTCCTATAAGATCATCTTCATCCTCATAGTTTTCAGGGAATGTAATGTCACTCATAAGTTTTCCATTAATACCACTGTAAATATTTTTCAAATATAATATCAGGTCTTCAAATGTAGTAATTTCAAAATATCCGTCTTTTTGTTGTTTTACGAATTCTTCTTCTGCACCACATTCCTCGCAAACACCATCTTTAAATGAATGACCTAATTTGTTTATTACTTTGCCTTTTTCTATTGTTTCTTTACAAATTGGGCAGTATACATCGCCGGTATAACCATCCTTTTCACATGTTGCCTTGACCATATTATAATCATATATAAAATATTGATTTCTGCTTCCTTCCGGATAATCATGATATGCTTTTATAATTTTATTTGTAGGCTGATTTTCACTTTCTTCTCCACAATATATACACTTGTAATCTCCAAGATATCCGTCTGTTGTACATGTTGCTTCTATGCTACCTACAAATTCATATTTATGTGAACCATATCCTGCATTAGTATCTATTTCAGTTTTCTTAGCATTGCAATACCTACATCTGTAATAAGTCTTTGCATATTCATTACACGTTGCATCTTTTCTGTTATATTCATAATAAGAATGTTCACTGTGAGGTTCTATGGTTACTCCTTCTTCTACTGTTTCTCCACAATCATCACAGATAATATCTCCGGTATAACCTCCTTCTTCACAACTATTAATTGTTTTATTTTCTACATGAATATTATAATGTGCACAACCAACAGTTATGGTAAATTCGCCATATTCATACTCATCATTATAGCCATAAGGTACAACTACAAAATAATATTTTTCACCCTTAGTAAGCTCGTATTCAACCTGTGGAGCTCCATTGTTTCCACCATCATCATCAGAGTCAAGAGCATTATTAAATCGTATTTTGTATTCGTCTTCATCAAAGAATTTATCAAGCTCATTTCTTATCATTTCATCACTATAATTCTCTGAATCAAATAAGAATCCATAACTGTCCCAACCGGTTTTATTACTACAATAAAAACTAACATATTCATCCTTATCTGCAGTATATTCTATTACCTGAATTGGTAAGTCTTTAGTTATTTGAGTATCATATACTTTATTCTTCTGTACATTTCTTATTCTTCCACAGTTTTTACATACATCATTTTCATATTCGTGTTCGAATTTAGGAATTACTTCTCCTTGCTGAAGTTGCATATTACATACCGTACAGTGTTTATCTCCTGTATAGCCATCTAAATAACAACTGTTCACTCTGGCATTCTCTAAATCACCCGGCGTATGCTCTGAAGGTTCAACTGTAGTGCCATTTTCTATTACTTTTCCACATGTATCGCATACAACATCTCCGGTATAGCCTCCCTGCTCACAGTTTTCAAGCGTTCTTCCTTCAACATGCGTTTTTGTATGCACACACGTTATTGTCAGCTTAAAATCTCCATATTCTGTTGAATAAGGTCCAAAAACAAAGTAATATGTCTCTCCCTTTGTTAGTTCTACATTTATCTTCGGTGCCAGGTTATTACCACCATCATTACCTATCCAATAGTTTTTTAATTGTGGTCTTGATGCATTATTATCCTTTAATCTGGCATAATACATTTCCATTCCTGCACTTATTACGGAATCATTAAATTTATCTGCCTTGTAAAGATATCCATAGCTATCCCAGTCTGAATCTCCTGTAAATGTGTATCCCCCACTTTCAGGTGCCGTAAATTGAAATACTGTATACGGACAATCTATTGTTTTCGTTAAGCTATATGTTACGTCTACCTGAGCGTTATTTACTCTTCCGCAGTTTTTACATACATCATTTTCGTATTCATGCTCAAGCTTAGGAATTGCCTTTCCTTCCTGCAAAGTTTCATCACATACTTCACAGTATTTATCTCCTGTATAGCCTTTCTGATAGCAACTGCTTTTTTTGGCATTTCTAACCTGTTCAGCCTCTTTGTGTCCATTTGCCTTAAGCACTTTGCCCTGCTCTAATACCTTGTCGCAAACAGGACAAATCTTATCACCCGAATAACCGGTTTCAGTACATGTAGCTTCTTTAACTGTGCTTTCATCTAATACTGCATCAGAATGTCCTCTAGCTTCAATCTCTTCGCCGTCACTTATTTTTTCATTACAAAATCCACAGTAAACATCTCCGGTATACCCTCCCTGTTCGCAGTCAACTAAAGTCTTATTCTTTACAACATACTGTGATTCAGGATGAATACATGAATTATATTCTATTACGCCTGTGCTATTAAGAGTGATAGTACAATCATTCCATTTCCCTGCACCTGTATTTCTTTTGCTATCGTAAATTTCCGCTACTGTTTCATTTATGCTATTAGGTTCACCCTGATTCCAATTTGTGTAGCTTACTTCACTTCCATCTGCCCACAACCATTCCTGAAGGTTCTCTGCATTTCTTATAAGTCCAATATAAGATGATGCACTAGCCCTTTCAACTGATGCTACTTTTGTAACTATCTCATTTTCTTCTGCTGATGAAATACAGGCAAGGTAGCCGCCGCTTTCCTTAGCTTCTGTATTCACCTGCTCGTATGTTCCAACACTACTTAACTTATAAAAATGTCCAGTAGTCTTGTCGTACGCCATATCATCTGCATAAATCACTGTTTCGCTTTCATTATCATTTGTGTCTGCATATGTCGTAGCCGGCATTATATTATTACTTAAAATCATTGCCAGCGATAATGACATACTTAAAAATCGTGTCCATTTTTTTCTCATCCTATGCCCTCCTATAGTCAATTAAATCCCCTAGACTAGAATAGTTTATTTCTGTACTATCTTTAGTGCAGTCAATTAAATAAATTATTCTGAAACTAATTTACATATAAATTATAAAATAAAAAGATAACCCTTTTCTATGTTTAGGCATCAAGCGGTCATTTTTAGGCATCAAGTGGTTACATAAAATACGTCTCCTTTTTATTGTAATAAAACTCCACTTACGCAGAATTTGTTGTCATTTATTTCTATTTTCATGTCTCCATTGTACTTTTCTACAACATATTTTGCTGATTCAATTCCTATTCCACTTCCATTTTGCTTTGTGGATAAAAATTTATTTCCGCTCATTTTTATATTTCCATCAAAAGTATTATCTATTGAAAAAACTATTGAACCAGCATTTGGTCTATGTATTTTTAACTCTATACTTCGTTTATCCTTTTGAACATTTTCACATGCATCTATTGCATTTTCTATCAAATTGCCAAACAATACTGTTAAATCAGCATCTTTAATACTTATTTCATTTGGCAATGCAATATCTATATTTATCTTTATATCTGCATTTTCAGCCTCCTGCACATAATATACAAGCACCGTATTTAATGCAAAATTTCCACAATATACAATTGGGTTTTTCAAATATGAATGCTTAAGATATTTTCCCAGATACTCTTCTATTTTTTTGCATTCATTATTCTGTGCCATTGCATGTACAACACTTATGTGATGTCTCAAGTCATGTCTTGCCCTTCTTGTTGCATCCATCTGTTTTTTCATTTCATCATATCTTAAATTCTGAAGTGCAAGTTGTTTGTTTTCATCACGTAGTTTTAAATTATGTTCAAATTCAATCAGTGCATTTACTAAAACTCCATATACTAAAAGAGCCCCTACATTAATAAAGAATGTGAATATGAGATTTACGTAATTTAATGCTAATTCCAAAGATGATTTTGAATTAAAATAAAGTCCATGGTACCAGAACAGATAAAATGTAGCAGGAATCATCCAAAGATATCTCCACAAATTTGAATTTGTTTCAATATATGCCACTTCTTTTATGAACTTCTTAAAAAATATAAACATCAGTGGTACAAATATTAACTGAATTACAAATGTACATACTGAAAAGGTCCATCGGTTATTTTGCAATGCCATCTGTGGAAAAATCTGTCCCTCAAGCCACTTTGCAGCCATTACAACAAAATTAGCAAAATTTGAAACAATAAGTAAAACGAATACCAATTTTCCAAATTTTTCTTTAACCGTAACAAAATAAAATGCTGCATAACAAGCTGTACTTATAAGAGAAATTAAACCTTTCTGTCCTTGTGAACATGTTGTTGCATAAACCCCCATAATGCTTTGAAATGCTGCAAGAATTATTATAAAACTTATTGTCTTTTGTTTAGAAAAACGCAATTTTTCCGTGAACGGATAAATTGCAAGTCCAATATACGGAAGCAGATTCAAACATGAGTATAATATTATTTCAAATATTCTAAATTTTGACATTTAGTTGTCCTCCCCGCTCCTTAATCTTTCAATCAGGTAATTTGTATACATTTTCTTAACTTCTGCATATTTTCTTCTGCTAATAGGTACATATTCTCCATTAATCATTTTAAATCTGTCATCTTCTAATCCATCGACTTTTGTAAGGTTAACCAGGACTCCTTTAAAACACTGAATCAGTTCTCTATGTTCATCTGTGCATTTTTCAAAATTCTGTTGTGTACATCTTAACTGAATATTATTTCCGTCGATGCAGTAAATCGTTACATAGTGTCCTGAAAATGTAGTGTACAAAATAGAATCTACCGGTATAACCTGTCCATCCGGCAAATCTATTAATTTTTTCTTTTTCCTATCATCCTCAAAAATTCTTTCCATTGTTTTAAGCATTCGCGCTTTATTAAAAGGTTTTATAAGGTAATCATGTGCCTGAACTTCATAACTTTCACTGGCAAATTCATTACTTGTCGTTATAAAGATTATTTTTGCAACTTTATCAATCTGCCTAAGTTTTTTGGCAGTATCAATTCCTGTCAGTTCTTTCATATATATATCCAAAAAAACTATGTCAAAAAATTCTCCCGGTTCTGACACACTTAATACTTTTACAAATTCCTCACCACTTGAAAGTTGTGTAATTTGAGGATTTTCTTTTGTTTTCTCGCTGAAAATTTCAGTTATTTCTTTTGTTAAATATTTTCTGTCTTCTTCATTGTCATCAACAATAGCTATTCTCATTTGCTTCTCCTCATATGTATTGCTTTTGCCATGTTTGCTGCCTTTGCATCTGTTTCTTCCTTTTAATTCGTTATAGTTTGTTGTTTTTATCTGTTTAATAATTATATCAAATTTGTTTTCTTTATAGCAATGTAGTGAAACATTTTTTTAAAAAAAGTCGGAAATGCTCATAACATTTCCGACTTTTACATACAAAAAATTGCAACCTTTATTATTTTTATTAGATAAAATAAGGATGCCGCTTTAATATCTATCCAAGCGACATCCCTGTTTAATTTTTCATACTAGGAATTATAAAATATATTGAAGATTTTTTACATTTATCTTCTGTATAAGCTTTATTTATATGCTCTCTCCTGTAATATGTATTGCCCCCTCCATTCGGTCAGCGGCTATTCGTCGGAAACATTTATAAAAAATGAACTTTGTTCATTTTGTTTTCTCCTGTTTATTAGGATTCATTATAATTACTGTAGCTGTTCCGTCATCTGATGATATTTCAACTACATTATATTTATATGTAATATAATCTGATGCCGGATTTATAAATATTCCTGTTCCTTCTGTTCTTGTTACTTTGCGTCCGTTTATTGTGGCTTTAAAGTTTCCTGCTCCCATTTCACCTACTGCCATATATAATTCGCCAAATCCTGCGTTTTGGAACTGACATACATTTAATGTTCCGTTTACTACTGCATATTTGCATCCTGACAAGCTCTGGTCAAATTCGCTATTATTGTTGTTTCCAACATTCTTATAGTTTAATGATGCATATTGTGAATCATCTGATTTTGTTTCTGTATCTGATGACTGATTATATGTTCCATTTTTATTTGGATTCATTATAACTATCGTGGCTGTTCCATCATCTGATGTTACTTCAACTACATTGTATTTGTATGTAATATAATCTGATGCCGGATTTATAAATACTCCTGTTCCTTCTGTTCTTGTTACTTTACGTCCGTTTATTGTGGCTTTAAAATTTCCTGCTCCCATTCCACCTACTGCCATATAAAATTCACCAAATCCTGCATTCTGGAACTGGCATACATTTATTTTTCCATTTACCACTGCATATTTGCATCCTGATAAGCCCTTGTCAAATTCATTGTTTTTGTTATTTCCTATGTCTCTATAATTTAATGTTGCATATTTTGAATCATCAGTCGCTGGCTTTGTTGTTTCTTGTTTTGTTGTAACCTCAGGTTTCTGTGTTGTTGTTTCTTGTTTTACTGTAGTTGTCTCGGGCTTTGTTGTTTCCTGTGGTTTCTGTGTTGTTGTCTCTGGCTTAGCTGTAGTAATTTCAGGCTTTGTTGTTTCCTGTGTATCGTCCGTATTTGGATTTTCTCCATCTCCGCTCTTTCCACCTGCATAAACTGAATTTGCCGGTACATCAACATATGTCTTAT